>Ga0224554_1000081_pt1 | contig 87441 bp, 83 predicted proteins | sample 714S22024metaG_FD_180666 | JGI IMG/M metagenome (GOLD analysis project Ga0224554, IMG submission 180666) | Peat soil microbial communities from Stordalen Mire, Sweden - 717 S2 20-24 | ecosystem: Environmental > Terrestrial > Soil > Wetlands > Peat | place: Sweden: Norrbotten County, Stordalen... | reverse complement strand
AAGCAGGAATCCTGATCGGGACGCATAATGTCACTGGTCGTTAAGAACATGACGATCGGGATTGAAACGCCTCTTACGACCACACCTGAAAATGGGCACTGATTGGCCGGTTAACAGCCCAACGCGCTCAACGAGCATTTCTGCCGCTCTTTCGGCCTCCGGGTCTATGGTTGGCTATTAGGAAATTGGCTGGAGCGGAGCCGGAGCAGATGGACCGAGGAACCCATACGGCCAAGTGACTTTTTTCCCCTCCGGGGTCTGCGCTTCTTTGAGGGGGCGAGCGGGGTAGCGCAGACGGAGGGAGCAGGGGCCTTCAGGCGCCTGAACTGGGCGGGGAAAATTAAGCGGGCTTTAGCCCCGGGGGTTTCCTATATGCTGCCAAGATGCGCTTCGCGCCACAAGAAACCCGGGCCTATCTCGTGACCGATGTCGCGGCGACCCCCGGCCCATTGCCCCCTGTCCACTGTTCACTGCTTTGCAGATAATTATCCCCCCTTGGCGCACACTACCAATAGAGCGAAACCTTGATGCCTCTCGAAAGCCGGACCATGCGAATCGTCAGAAACATCGCCGTAGTCTTTGAGCCCGAGCTCTGCCGCGCCAGGCAAAAAAACAGACGAAAATTCGCCCTGTACGCCTGTAATGCCACTCAACCCCATTTCCTTCAGCAACTTGCGAGACAAGAATCGGCGTCCGTACAGGATAAGTACTTCAGTATCCCTACCCCGAAAGCCATCATTCCAATGGGCTTACGAGCCATTCCGCAAATCGCGCTTTCCACCGCTGTATGCCTGTAAAAACGCCCCGTTGCCCCGTATAAATCCAAGAAAAATAACCACTTATCCGTTCAATAATCCGCAAAGCTTTCGCGGCGCAATGCTGCGTTTTTGCGCCCAATCGGGCCTTCCTCTCCGCGGCGCCCAAGGACGCCGCTCGATGGCGCTGGATAATTTGCTTAGTTGCCTAGTTGCCAAGTTGCCGGCGTTGCCGTCCCCTCCTGCATCTAAAATGGAAAGATGACCTCCCCACTTTCCGCGCGCCGCCGTTCCAAGGCGCCTCCGCCGGGCGAAACCGGCCAGGAGGCGCTCTACCTGCGCTCTCTCAGCGATCGCCAGGTCGTTGTCCAAATCAAGCTGCGCGACGGAGAGACGGTGCGCGGCTGGATCGAGTACTTCGACGACGCGATGCTGCGGCTGACGCGCGAGGGGCGGCCGAACCTGTTCATCTACAAGCACCAGATCCGCAGCATCTCTGAGGCCGGACGGCGTGATGCACGCGCCGAGAGCCCGGCCAGGCCAGCTTCGAATAGGACTGTTTCGAACGGGGATGCCTCTTGAGCGGCGCGGCGGTAACGGAGCTGGTGTGGGTTCCCAGGGCCTCGGCCATTGCGCGGGACGCGGGCGCGCGGCTGCGCGAATTCTTTGCCCAGGGCGTGGAGACCGAGTACAAGGGCGATGTGGACCTGGTGACGGTGGCCGACCGGACGGTGGAGAAGCTGATCCGCGGGCGGCTGGGCGAGGCGTTTCCGGAGCACGGCGTGTATGGCGAAGAGGGAACGCGGGAGCGGATGGAGGGGGAGTTTCGCTGGTATGTGGACCCGCTGGACGGGACCACCAACTTTGCCCACGGGTTGCCGCAGTTTTGCGTCTCGCTGGGGCTGGAGCAGCGCCCCGCGGGCCTCAAGCCGGACCAGGATGGAACGCTGGTGGCGGCGGTGATCTACGATCCCATGCGGGACGAACTGTACGCGGCCGAGCGGGGACAGGGCGCGCGGCTGAACGGAAGGCCGATGCGGGTTTCGCGGACGCAGGAGCTGGCCGAAGCGCTGGTGGCCACGGGCTTTCCCAGCCACAAACGCCACGAGAACCCCAATGTTCACTTTTACCAGGAGTTCACGCTGCGCTCGCACGGGGTGCGGCGGGCCGGCTCAGCGGCGCTGGACCTGGCCTACGTTGCCTGCGGCCGACTGGAAGCTTTCTGGGAGTTCAAGCTGAACCCCTGGGACACGGCGGCGGGGGTTCTGCTGGTGGAAGAGGCTGGGGGGCGGGTTACGGATTTCTCCGGAGGGGCTTTCCGGCTGGACAGCCGGGAGATTCTGGCCTCGAACGGGCTGATCCACACGGAGTTGGTGGGGCTTTTCAGCGATATGTTTGCCGGGCGCGACCTGGCGCCCATCCCCACGCCGCATGAGTTTGCCCAGAAGCGGGCGGCGCGAGCGGCGGCAGCGGGATAGGCGCCTTGCCGGCGCGGGCGCGCGGGATGGTTGGCTGCCGGGAGCGAAAACGGGAAAGATAACGGGGAATGATTGTTCTGATTCCCGCATCGCAAAATGCGGTTGCCTGAGGGCGAGTCAGCCTTTGGGGTCCTGTGCTACTATCAGCGTCGAGGATTCCACTCTCCGGAGATTTCAAAGATGGCATACATCATTGCAGAACCCTGTATCGGCACCAAGGACACCGCCTGTGTAGACGCCTGTCCGGTCGATTGCATCCACCCCAAGAAGGACGAAGACGGTTTCGCAGAGGTCGACCAGTTGTTCATCGACCCGGTCGAGTGCATCGACTGCGGCGCGTGCGTTCCGGCCTGCCCGGTTTCGGCGATCTTCGCACAGGACGACCTGCCGGAGAAGTGGGCACACTTTACCGAGAAGAACGCGGCACACTTCGGCCGCTAGGCGGCTTTCCGCTTCTTCATCCGTTTGAGCTTCTCCAAGCGCGCATTCCGCCCCGGCGGGATGCGCGTTTGTGTCTGTGCGCCGCGGAAACGCACAAGTGGGGCAGGGGCGCTGAAGGAAGCGGGTGCTTTTGGCCTTTGGGTCTTCTTGCGGCAGCCTACTGGAGGGGCTCGTCCGCATCAGTGAATCTGGGCTCATCGACGGCGGGGGAGAAATCCAGTTGTGGAATCCAACCCTTGGGGTCCGGAATGGCTCCGGCGCCGGGGGTGATAGCAAACCGCCCCTTCCCGATTTCGACAAAATCGACGCTGTCGCCGGTCTTGAGCCCAAGCTGTCTGCGGACGTGGGAGGGGAGAGTGATGCGGCCGTTGAAGGTGACCATTGCGGAGGGCATTTGGAACCTCTGATTTTATTCTAACCTTCGACCGGGCGGTGTTGTCAGGGAAAATTCCGGTAGGCTACGGGGGTTTGGCTTACACGTCGGCTCAGGCGAGCAGTTGCATGCCGGTATCGCGGGCGGCCCGGCGGTCGAAGGTGACGGTCCGGCTGCACCCGGCCGCCTTCGCGGAACTGGCGATCAGGCAGTCGGCAAAATCCGCGTTGCCTTTCCGATAAAGCTGCAAAGCACTCTGCACAATGCTCACTTGCTCAATCACGATCTCCTCCCGTGTGATCAACTGACTCAGGACCGCCGTGATTCCTCTGCGATCAAGGCGTTTCTGGCTGGTCATCACCCAAACAAGTTCCAGAATGGACGCTACTCCAATCCAGCCCGGCTCTCCGATTGTGAGCGAACTCATTATCGCTTTGGCTTTGGGGCTCTGCAGGGGGTCGTCCTGAGCAAAGAATCGGACCAGAATGTTCGTATCCAACCCGATCACGCGGCCTCCCCATCCCGGGTATTCTTGTTCGCGTCACTGCGCGTGGCCGTATCGAGTTCCGCGCCATAATCGAGGACGGCCTGATCCATCTGTTCGATCGTGGGCACGTAATCCAGCTTCGGTATGCAGCCTTCCAGGTCCATGATCGAACCGGTCCTTGGCCGGAACGCATACTCGCCGTCCTCGATCTCATAGAAGTCGATCCGGACCCCTGGCTTCAGGCCAAGAGCCTTCCGAACCTTGACAGGAATCGTGATCTGGCCTTTGGAGGTTATGGTTGCAGTCGGCATTGAAAACCCCTTCTTTTCAAGTATACCTTACTTTTCTGAATTATTCGTTATAAAGCAAGAAAGGCCTTATATTGCAAGCGGTTCCTTACTCACGGCAAGCGATTCGTCCTGTCTGGTCTCCAAAGGCCATCCGGCGGGTGCGAAGATAGTAGACGCATGAGCGTGCTCACTTCAGAAGCGGTGGTTTTGCGCACCTGGCCGGTGAACGAGGCCGACCTGATTGTGAGCTTCTTCACGCGCGATTACGGCCGCATGAAGGGCGTGGCCAAGTCGGCGCTGAAGAGCCGCAAACGGTTTGGCGGGGCGCTGGAGCCGATGACGGTGGCGCGGGCCTGGTTTGCCGAGCGGCCCCGGCAGGAGCTGGTGCGGCTGGATCAGTTGGAGATTGTGCGCTCGCCGCTCTCGGCCCCGGTGGACCACGCGCGGATGGCGGTGCTGAGCTTTTTTGCCGAGGTGCTGGACGAGGCGCTGCCTGAGCACGATCCGCAGGAGACGGTCTTCCGGCTCCTGCTGGCGGTGCTGGAACAGACCACGGTGGAGCAGCCATGGATGCCGCTGACCTATTTTTCGCTGTGGATGACGCGGCTGATGGGGCTTTTGCCCGACATTGGCCACTGCACGGCCTGTGGCGAAGCGCTCACGGCAGGCGAGACCAGCTTCAACACGCTGGGCGACGGGCTGTTCTGCGCCCTGCACCGGAACGGCAATGCGAGTGGGCTTTCGGCGGATTCCTGGCAACTGGCGCAAAGGATGCTGCGGGCGCCGGCGCAAGCCTTTGCCGCTGAACCGTGGCCGCGGCGGCGCGGGCAGGACCTGCGGCGCTTTACCTTGCAGGCGCTGGAGCGGCATTTGGAGCGCAGGCTGCGCTCGGCAGAGGCGCTGGGACGGCTGGGGGCCTGATTGGGGCTGAGGGCTGATCGGGGTTGGAGGTTGATTGAGGCGGGAGGCTGGTAAAATTGGCTCAGTCCCGTCGAGAGAGAGTTTCCCGTGCCTTTATCCACTATTGAATCCTCAGCGGTTGTGTCTCCCGCGAAACCGGCCGCACTGACTTATCAGGAGCTATTGTTTCGCTTGCAGGGGTTTTGGGCGGCGCGCGGCTGCGTGCTGCAACAGCCCTACGACGTTGAAGTGGGCGCGGGCACCATGGCGCCGGAGACGTTTCTGCGCGTGTTGGGGCCCAAGCCGTATCGTGTTGGCTATGCGCAGCCTTCGCGGCGGCCGGCCGATGGGCGCTACGGCGAGAATCCCAACCGCCTGTTCAAGCACACCCAGTTCCAGCTCATCCTGAAGCCGCCGCCGGTGAATGTGCAGGAGCTTTACCTTGAGTCGTTGGAGGCCCTCGGCATCGACCTCGCCCAGCATGACCTGAAGTTTGAAGAGGACAACTGGGAGTGGCCGGCGGGCGGCGCGTGGGGCGTGGGCTGGCAGGTGATGCTGGATGGGCTGGAGATTACGCAGTTCACTTACTTCCAGCAGTGCGGGGGCCTGGATCTGGACCCCATCTGCGCCGAACTGACTTATGGACTGGAGCGCATTGCGGCTTTCCTCCAGGATGTGGACTCGATCTACGACATTGTCTGGGCGCGCGACCCGGAGACGGCCGCGGTAGTGACTTATGGCGATGTCAGGCTGGCCGAGGAGTTGCAGTTCAGTGTGTATAACTTCGAGCTTGCCGATGTGAGCAAGCTATGGGAGCACTTTAACTCTTACGAGGCCGAGGCCAGGGCGCTGCTCGACCAGGCCAACGCGCTGTTTGCCAAAGAAGGCGCGGACGCGGTGGAGAAGCGACGCTTTCCGCTGCTGGCCACGTATGAGTTGGCGCTCAAGTGCTCGCACCTGTTCAATCTGCTGGATGCGCGCGGAGCCATCAGCGTGACCGAGCGGGTGGGCGTGATCGGGCGCATTCGCGCGCTGGCGGTGGGCGTGGCCAAGGCGTATGCGATGCAGCAGGGGAGTTAGCGAGGTTAGCGGAGTTAGCGAAGTTAGCCACGCTTTGCATGTGTGGGCGGAGTTAGCGAGAAAGCAAAAAAATGGCGGATTTTTTGTTGGAGATTGGGTTGGAAGAGGTTCCGGCGCGGATGATTGCCGGGGCCGAGGCCGAGTTAGGCAAGCGGGTGAGCGAGTTGCTCACGCGGGAGAGGTTGCTCGGGCCGAACGGCGAACTGACGACGTACTCGACGCCGCGACGGCTGGCCGTGCTGGTGGAGGACGTGCTGGCGAGCCAGGCAGACACCGAGGAGCAGTTGACGGGTCCGTCGTGGAAGGTGGCGTTCAAGGACGGTGCGCCGACGGTGGCGGCGGAAGCCTTTGCAAAGAAGGCGGGCGTGGCTGTCGAGGCTCTTGAAAGGGTCGAGAACGCCAAGGGCGAATATGTGGGCGCAAAGGTGAAGCGGCTGGGTCGCGCGGCGGCTGATCTGTTGGCGGCGGAATTGCCGAAGGAAGTTCTGGGCCTGTATTGGGCCAAGAATATGTATTGGCGCGCGGGCAAGCCGGAGCGCTTTGTGAGGCCGGTGCGGTGGGTGGTGGCGCTGCTCGATTCTGCCTTCGTTCCCTTGGAAATTGCGGGAATTGCGGCCGGCAATGCGAGCCGCGGACATCGCGTGCTGCACGGAGAGGCTCCCGTTGTTTTGGGCAAGGCTGCCGATTATGCGGATGCACTGCGCAAGGCATTCGTGGCCGTCGATGTGGCTGAGCGCAGGCAGTCGATCCGAAAGGCGCTGGACAAGGCGACGCGCACGGTGGCTGGCGCGCGTTGGCGCGAGGATGCGGCGCTGATTGAGACGGTGGTGCATCTGACCGAGTGGCCGACCGTGGTGCTGGGGGACTTTGAGCCGGAGTACCTGGCGCTGCCCGAAGAGGTGCTGGTAACGGTGATGCGCGACCACCAGAAATACTTTGCTGTCGAAGGCGCGGACGGCAAGCTGGCGCCGCATTTTCTGGCGGTGCTGAACACGCAGGTGGACGACGAGGGCGAGGCGATCATCCGGCACGGCAATGCGCGGGTGCTCAGGGCGCGGTTCAAGGACGCGCAGTTCTTCTGGGATTTCGACCAGAAGACGCAACTCGTCGAGCGGGTCGAAAGCCTTAAGACAGTGACATTCCAAAAAGAGCTTGGAAGCTATTTTTGGAAGACGATGGAAAATGGCCGAGTGCTGCAACAGCTCGCAGGAACGCTCAAGGGCGCCCAAGTCCCTTTCGATGAACTTGCCTTGTACAAGGCGTCTCTACTGGCCAAGACAGACCTCACCACAGAGTTAGTCAAGGAATTTACCGAGTTACAGGGGATTATCGGCGGCCTTTACGCAAAGGCGCAGGGGCTCGGCGATATTGTCTCTCAAGCCATCTACCCTCAGTACACTCCCGCATCGACTGACGATACTATCCCGCGGACCGTCGAGGGGCAATTGCTCGGCCTTGCCGACCGCATCCAGACAATTACCGGAATGTTCAGCATCGGCAATGCGCCGACGGGATCGAAGGACCCGTTTGCGCTGCGGCGGGCGGCCAATGCGATCGTGAAGATTCTGGCCGAGAGTGGGCTGCCATTGACGTTTAGCGATGTGGTTGGTGCAAGCGGCGAGGTCTCCCACCCTAGCGGCAAAAACAAAGACGCCGTGAGGGTGGGGCACCTAGATGGCGCGGAGGATGCGAACAAGGAGCAGGTTGCGGCGTTCCTGCGCGAGCGGCTGCACTTCTATCTGAAAGACGTGCGCGGCTTTGCCTACGACGTGGTGAACGCGGTTCTGGCTGCGGGCGCGGACGATGTGCGCGACGCCATGGCGCGGGCTGAGGCGTTGACGGCGGTACGCGGGTCAGAGGATTTTGCCGCGATTTCAGCGGCGTTCAAGCGTATCAAGAACATTCTGCGGCAGGCGGAGGAGAAGCAGTTTGAGCTTGGTTCGGCGAAGGACGTGTCGCTTTCGGCGGAGGCGCAGCGGCTTTTCGACGCAGCGGCCACGTTGGCGCCAGTGGTGGCGGAGTTGCGCCAGAAGCGGGCTTACCGCGAGGCGCTCGTCTGCATTGCGACGCTGCGGCCAGTGGTGGATGCGTTTTTCGACAAGGTGATGGTGCTGGATCCGGACGCGGCGGTGCGGGGGGCGCACCTGGGGCTGATCGACGAGGTGCTGCGTGGCTTCTCCGGCATTGCCGACTTCAGCGAGATTGTTACGGCGTAAAACTGTTCTTTTTCCGTCGGGTTGGGGTTCGTGGTCTCCCACCCTAGCCACAAAGACAAAGACGTGGCGAGGGTGGGGCACCCTGCTATCACCTGTGCAAAGTTCCGTGTCGAGTGTAGCTTGAAATCGATCTCAGGAGGCCGCGGATGAAGAAGGCGATTCTGGGTACGATCGCTCTTGCGGCGATGGCCGGTGCGTCCCTTGGTGCCCAGCAGGGCACCGCCAATGGATCGGGCGGGTTGGGGGGATCGGCGGGGACGGCGGACACCTCTCCGCACACGGTGTATTTCATCCCGGTGGATAGAGGCGTGAAGCTGGAAGTGCTGGACTGGGGTGGGGTGGGGCGGCCGCTGGTGTTACTGGCGGGGCTTGGGTACGATGCGCACGTGTTCGACAAGTTCGCGCCCAAGCTGACCGCACACCACCATGTGTACGGCATTACGCGGCGCGGGTTTGGCGCTTCCAGCGCTCCGGCGCCGGCGAATGGGAACTACTCGGCCGACCGCCTGGGCGACGACGTGCTGGCGGTGATCGATACGCTCGAACTCGAGCGGCCGGTGCTGGTGGGTCATGCGAAGGCCGGCCAGGAGTTGAGTTCCATCGGCAACCGGCACCCGGAAAAAGTGGCGGGGCTGATCTATCTCGATGCCGGATATTCCTATGCGTACTACGACAGCGCGCATGGAGATCTGCTGCTGGACGCGATCGATCTGAGGAAGAAACTGGATGAGTATCTGTCGGCGGGGGCGCCGGACCTGAAGCAGTATTTCTCAGAGTTGCAGGCCAGTCTGCCGCAGTTTGAAAAGGATGTGCAGGATTTCCAGGCGGAGCTGGCGCTGATGCCTCCGCAGCCGCCCAGGACGGGCACGCCTCCGCCGATCATGGTGGCGATCGAGGCAGGGGGGGAGAAGTACACGGAGATTCACGTTCCGGTGCTGGCCATCTTTGCCGACCCTCACGATTTCGGCCAACTGTATGCGAACGATCCGACTCGCCGCGCGGCAGTGATTGCGGACGATTATGTGCGCACCTCGGCGCAGGCGGATGCATTCCAGGCCGGGATTACAGGGGCGAAAGTGGTGCGATTGCCAAATGCGAGCCATTTCATCTTCGTCTCCAACGAAGCGGACGTGCTGCGCGAGATGAATGCTTTCCTGGCCAAGCTGCCGTAAGAGGGAGTTGCTTCGGCGGCGGCCCGATGAATGTGGGCGCGGGGATTCATTCGCTTCCGGGTCTTCTGCCGCGACGGACGGGATCCCGGCCCCCGGCGGGTTTGCTTTTGAGGTTTCCCACCCTTGCGATAGAAAAAAGTCGCAAGGATGGGGCACGGGGCCTCAGTGGGGAACGAACAGGAACGACTCTGCATTTGTGGTTTCCCATCACCCGGAGTGCCGGCTCGCAGGAGCTTGCGCCTGAGGCAAGTTTCTTTTGAAATCGGGTCTTTCTTCCCCGCATCTTCGGCTCCATCTTCACGTCTACAATCAATAGAGATGTCCGACACGCTTTATCTGAGTTTGTGGTACCCGAATCTGCGCCTGGCGGCGCTCCCCGACAAGCTGACGGCTGTCCTGGGCGCCTTTGCCGCGCACGGCGGCGAGCCGCGGGTCTACGCGGCTAGGGTGTGGCCGGTGAGCTGGAGCGAGTCGCCGGTGTTTCAGCTGGTGTATGGGCGCAGCGGGGGCGGGACAGGGGGGGGCGCGGAGCCGCGGCTGGCGGTCGAACAGGCGCTGGAGCTGCTGCACGACGATTACGCCTACGAGTTCCAGATCGGCTGGAGCTTGTGGGAGCTGGAGACCACGGGAGAACTCGATCCGCGCTGGGTGCGGGAGCCGCGGCTGGTGCGGGTGACGGGCTACGGGCCGCTGTTCGACGAGGCGGCTTACGAGCAGGATGGGCATATCCGCGTGGACTTCGGTTCGGACGCGCCGTTTCTGGAAGAAGGCGTGGAACTGGACTCGGTGGCGGCCCGGCACGTGGAAGAAAATGTGCGCCAACTGGTGGAGCTGACCGAGGCGGTCGAGAAGGGTTCGGGGGCCACGGCGCGGCTGCTGTGGAGCGAGCTGGGCGAGAGCCTTGCCCAGCGGCTGGCGAAACGCTTAGGAGTGTTCAACTGAGCGTGCGATTCACCATTGAGCGATTGCGGACGCTGGTGCTGGCGGCAGGAGTTCTGCTGGTGGGGGCGCTGGTGGTGTTTCTGGCCGTGGGCAAATGGAAGAATCCGCTCAATCTGAAAGAACTGCCCAAGCGGCTCGGCCACGACATCACGGCGGATGCCAGCGGCTACACCTTCGACCATGCCTTTGGCGCGCACTCGCGGTACAGAATTCACGCGTCGAAGGTGGTGCAGTACAAACAAGGCACGGCGGTGCTGCACGACGTGAAGATTGAGTTGTATGGCGAAGACGGCAACCGCGTGGACCGCATCGAGGGCAACGAGTTCGAGTACGACCAGAACAACAAAACGGCGACGGCGGCCGGGCCGGTGGAGATCACGCTGATGCGGCCCGGAGTGGCGCCGGCGATTGCACCGAGGGCGACGCCGGGGCAGGTGGCAGCCGGCAAGCCAAAGGGCAGCACGCTGGCCTCGGCCGCCGAGACGGCCGCGCGCGGCGAGATTCACGTGAAGACCAGCGGGCTGACCTTCGACGAGGACAGCGGAGTGTCGACGACCAGCCAGCATGTGGATTTTTCCATGGTCCAGGGCAGCGGCAGCTCCATGGGCGCCTCCTACGACTCGCAACAGGGCCTCCTGGCGCTGGATCGGGCGGTGGAGTTGACGACCGAGCGCGGCGGGGAGACGGTCAAGATTCACGCCCTTCATGCGGAGTTCGTGCGCGACGACAAGATTTGCAACCTTCATGCGGCCACGGCCGATTACCGGGGCGGGGAAGCGACAGCGGGCGATGCGAAGGTCCTGTTTCGCGAGGATGGATCGGCGGTGCGGCTGGATGCGATGAACGGATTTACGCTGGTGACCGCGACGGGCGGCCACATTGCGGCGCCCACAGGGTCCATGGACTTCAATGAGCACAACCAGCCGCGGCATGGGCATCTGGAGGGCGGGGTCAAGATGGACTCGATGCGCGAGGCTGTGAATGGGGAGGGGCAGCGGCAGATGCACGGGACAGCACCGACTGCGGAGCTGGATTTCACGCCGCAGGGCGAGTTGCGCCACACGCACATGGAGCGGGGCGTGGAGATGCTCAGCGAGGAGCTGAGCGAGACAGCAAACGGGCCGCTGCGGGTGAGCCGGACGTGGAGGTCGCCGGTGGCCGACGTGGATTTCCGCGATAACGGGCATGGGCAGACGGAGCCGGCCGCGGTGCACGGGGTGCATGGGGTGGTGGTGACGGGCGAGAGCCAGCGCGGCAAGGCAGCACCGGAGCCCTCGCGGCTGGCGGCCGATGACGTGACGGGCGAGTTTGGGCCGGATTCGGTGTTGACCGCAATGAGCGGGGTGGGCCACGCGAGCATCGAGGAGACCAATGCCGCGGGCACGCGGCAGACCTCAACCGGGGACCGGCTGGCGGCGCATTTTGTCCCAAGCGGGCAGGCGAGCAGCAAGGATGAGCCTGGCGGCGCAGGGCAGGTTCAGTCGGCGGTGCTCGATGGCCACGTGGTGCTGACGCAGGAACCGGCGGCCAAGCCCGGCGCGCAGGCGGAGGCGCCGCTGCGGGCCTGGGCAGGGCGAGCCGACTATGAGGGTACGGGGGAGTGGCTGGACCTGACGCTGAGTCCGCGCGTGGAAGACGGCGGCCTGCAAATGACGGCGGAGAAGATCGATGTATCCCGCGAGTCGGGGGATGCGTTTGCGCACGGGAACGTGAAGGCGACCTGGCTGGATACGGGAACGTCCAAGGCGGGGGCGCAGGGCAAGCCGGCAAACGGCGGGGGCGGCCAGGGCGGCGCGGGTCAGGGCAGCGTTGTCTTAGGCGGGCAGGGTCCGGCGCACGTGATCGCGGCCGAGGCGCAACTGCATCAGGCGACCGGCGAGGCTACGTTCCGGGGGCATGCGCGGCTGTGGCAGCAGGCAAACTCGGTTTCCGGGCCGGTGATTGTGCTGGACCGGCAGAAGCAGACGCTGGTGGCCAGGAGCACGGATGCGGCGGAGCCGGTGAGGGCGGTGTTGTTGAGCGCGGGTGGGCCGGAGCCGGGTGCGGCCGCGGGCAGGCAACAAGGGGTTAGACCGGACAACAATGCGGGCGGCGAGGCGGGCGGGGATTCAGGCAAGGGTTCGTCAGGGAAGCCGGCCACGCCTTCCGTCATTCGGGTGCGCGGCGGCGACCTGAAATATTCCGATGCCGAGCGCAAGGCGGTGATGCGCGGCGGGGCTCTGGGCACGGTGGTTGCCGAGACGGCTACGGCGACGTCAGTTTCGAATGAAGTTGAGCTGACGCTGTTGCCGGCGGGCAATCACGCCGGCAGGGACGGCGGTCAGGCGCAGGTGGACCGGATGACGGCTCGAGGGCACGTGGTGGTAACCTCCGGGGGGCGGCGCGGAACCGGGGAGCAGCTGGTGTATACGGGCGAGAGCGGAGAGTATGTGCTGACCGGGACCGCCGCCGCGCCGCCGCGGATGACCGATGCGGCCCGGGGCTACGTGAGCGGCGAGGCTTTGATCTTCCATAGCCGCGATGATAGTGTGAGCATCGAAGGTGGCGGACAGAGGACGACGACAGAGACCAGGACGCCGAAGTGACGGCGGAAGCGAGTTTGAAGGCTAGATGGAAACATTGAGCGCCGAGGGAATCGGCAAGAGCTACAAGGGACGGCAGGTGGTGCGCGGGGTGGACCTGCGGATCTCCCGGGGCGAGGTGGTGGGACTGCTGGGGCCGAACGGCGCCGGCAAGACGACCTGTTTCTACATTATTGTGGGACTGGTGGCTCCCGAGACCGGGCGCGTGCTGGTGGACGAGACCGACATTACGCGGCTGCCGATGTATCTGCGCGCGCGCAACTTCGGCATCAGCTACCTGCCGCAGGAGCCATCGGTGTTTCGCAAGCTGACCGTGGAGGAGAACATTCTGGCGGTGCTGGAGGCGCAGCCGCTGGGCAACCGGGAGCGGCGGACGCGGACCGAGCGGCTGATTCACCAGTTGAACCTGGGGCACATCCGCACCACGCGGGGCTACGCGCTTTCAGGCGGCGAGCGGCGGCGAGTGGAGATTGCGCGCTGCCTTTGCATCCAGCCCAGCTTCATCCTGCTCGACGAGCCTTTCAGCGGCATCGATCCCATTGCGGTGCTGGAGTTGCAGAAAATCATCTTCGATCTGAAGGCCAGCGGGATCGGAATTCTGATCACCGACCACAATGTGCGCGAGACGCTGAGCGTGACCGACCGGGCGTACATCATCGCCGAGGGAAAGATATTCTTTGCCGGAACGCCGCATGAGCTGGGCAACAATGTGGAGGTGCGGCGCCTCTATCTTGGCGAGGGCTTCTCGCTGGGGTGATTCGGGCCTTTTCAACGGCAGGAGCAACCGCTGTAAAGCGGGAGCCCATGCGGGAGATTGCTGGGCAATTTGACCTTGTCAATCCCTGGAAGGGGCAAAGGGGCGCACGAAAGTCCGGACAGATTCCCAAAAAGATCGGGGCCTAATGTGGCACGAAAGGCGCGATCTGGGGTAATTTGCCCTATAGCCGTTTTCCAGCGAGACTACACTTGCATTAAGTCGAAGCGGAGACAAGTCCCATTTTATGGCGCTGCTGCAACCAAAATTGACGCTGAAAGTCGCGCAACGCCAGGTCCTGACTCCGGGCCTGATGCAGATGGTGAGCGTACTGGCGCTCAACAAGCTCGAACTGAAGGAGATGATCGATGCCGAGATGGTGGAAAATCCCGTCCTGGAAGAGATTGAGGAATCGGTTCCGATGCTGGATGAGGTGGCGGGCCGGCAGGAGCGCGAGGAACGGCTGGGGCGGTTGGAGCTTCTGGACCACGGCGCCCCGGAGCCAGCGGCCCCACACAAGGACTCCTTCGAGGAAGTCGATTTCGGATCATACTTCCGGGACTATCTGGACCCCGGCTATCGCACACAACCGGAGTATGAAGAAAACGAGAAACCCTCGTTTGAACACTTTCTCTCCCAGCCTACGACTTTGTCCGATCACCTGGCGTGGCAGTTGGGAGCCCTGACGCTGGAGCCGCGGCTGCACGAGGCGGTTGAGTATGTGATCGGCAACCTGGACGAGGATGGATACCTGGCCGCCAGCGAGGAAGAGCTGGCCGGGGCTTTAAAGCAGTTTGGTGGCAGCCAGGGCCCGGCGGCGGCTCCGGACGTTGGTGCGGCTCCGGACCCGGCGGCGGTTTTGGACCTGGTGCGGAGCGCCATTGACCTGGTGCAGCATCTTGACCCCGCAGGCGTGGGAGCCCGAGATCTTCGCGAGTGCCTGATGATCCAGATCGCGGCGCAGCAGCAGGAGTTCGGCCATTTGTACGCCCAGCGGGCGGCGGAGCCGACCGACGATCCGCATCGCAGCTTTTGCGCCGAGGCCGAGGCGCGGCTGGAGGAGCGGCGGCGCAGCATGGAAGTGGCGGCGCTGATTGTGGATCTTCACTTGCATCTGCTGCAGAAACGGGACGTGAAAGACCTGGCGCGGGCGGCTCAGATTACGCCCGCGGAGGCGCACGCCGGGGTGGACTTCATCCGCACCCTGGACCCCCGGCCGGGCCGGCTCTACAACCGCGAGCAGACGCGCCTGATCGAACCCGATGTGGTGTTTATCAAGCGGGGCGCCGAGTGGGCGGTTTCAATGAATGAGGAGGACCTGCCCAGCCTGCGGCTCAGCCAGCGCTACCGGCGGATGCTGGTGGCGGAGAACACCGACAAAGAGGTCAAGGACTACGTGAAGGAGCGGTTCCGCTCCGCGATGCAACTGATGCGCAACATCGCGCAGCGGAAGAGCACCATTCTGCGGACTTGTGAAGTTATCGTGCGCCGTCAGCAGGACTTTCTCGAGCAGGGCGTGGAAGCCTTGCGGCCGATGATGATCAAGGAAGTGGCCGAGGAGATCGGGGTTCACCCCTCGACGGTGAGCCGTGCCGTGGCCAACAAGTATGCCCACACGCCGCAGGGGGTCATCGAGCTGCGCTTCTTCTTTTCCGAGGGTTCGAACGGGCCGGAGGGCGCCGACACGCCCTTGTTGGTGCTGAAGCGCAAGGTGCGCAAGCTGATCGAGGAGGAGGATTCGCGCCATCCGCGGACCGACGACCAGCTGGCCGCGATGCTGCAGGCCCAGGGGATTCAATTGACCCGCCGCACCGTGGCCAAGTACCGCGAGGACTTGGGGATTCCCTCCACGCACCAGCGGCGGCGGCGCGACCAGTGAGGGAACGACCGCTCGACCAGTCCAGCAAGCCGGGCTTGTTGATTGCGCTCAAGGCAGCGGCATGCGGGCAGGAGCGAGGGCGATACAACTTACCGTTGGGACTTCAATAACTTCCTGTGGACGATCGGCGTCGAGCGGGTTGATGAGCATCAATTCCTGCGCAAACGCTCCCGGCGCCATGGGGACAAGCACGACTGCGATCGATGCGCTGAAGATTCTCACGCGATTCTCTTTCGTTATAACAACGGCACTGTGGCGCCAGTCAGCGTGCCAGCCGATCGACCTCCGACCCGGCCAACAGGAAAGCTCCGGCGCCGAACACATAGCTTGAGGTTGCAGTGTAAGCTCCGGGAGCCGCTCCCACTGGCTGGATGCAGCCAAGGCGGCCATCCTCGTAAATGTGCGACACAAGGCCAGCCCATGCTTTTTGGATAACAGGAAGATAGTGCGCGCGGTCGAGAATTCCCGCGTTGACGCCATAGGCGAGCGCATACACATAGAATGCGGAGCCGGAGTTTTCAGGCAGAGGATACGCCGATGCGTCGAGCAGTCCGGGCCGCCACAAGCCATCGCCGCCCTGGAGCGATGCAATCTCGCCGGCCATCTGCTGAAACTGAGCTACATACTTTGACCGGGACGGATAGTCGAGTGGCATCTCCGCCAGCACGCGAGCCAGGCCAGCCATCACCCAGCCGTTGCCGCGGGACCAGAAGAGTCCGCTGCCATTGGCCTCGTGCCTGGTGAGGAAGGTCGTATCGCGAAAGAAGAGATGGACACTCGGGTCGTAAAGGAGGTTGGAAGTGATCCACCACTGGTGGTCCATAAAATCAAGATACTTGCGGTCGCCCGTTATCCTGGCAAGCTTAGCCAGCACGGGCGGCGCCATGAACAGCGCGTCACACCACCACCAGAGCGGCTTGTCCTTGTCGTCGGGCAATTGCATGGCCGTATCCATGCGCGCGCGCATGGGAGCAAGCATGGCGGGGTCATGGATGCGTCTATAGAGGTCCAGGTAGGTTTGTCCGGTGGCCTGGTCGTCTGCGTGGGCGAGGCGAGGACCCGGCTGCCAGTCGAACTTCTTTCCTATGCGCAACATGGCCTCGCGGTATTTTTTGCCACCGGCCGCATCGGGCACCGCCATGAACCCCGCATAGAGCGCGGCGTAGGTCCAATCCTGATCGAAGTCCGCCTCAGCACGATTCAACTGCCAGTCTGCCACCTTGCGCATGGCACGGCGAACGTCGCGGCGCTTGAGCTTGCCTGAAAGGTCTGTGGCCAGTGGAAGCGCGATGGCAGGCGCATCTCCTACCGATGGCTGCCTGGCCGGGGCAGTGATTTGCCCTTGGAGGACGGAGGTGGTGCAGAGAAGAACGTCTGCAAAGGCGGTGCAGAATCGGCTGGCTTTGAGGTTCCATTGGCGAGCGGTGCAGCCGCCGAATTGGACGGGCTCGGAGGGCATAAGGGCAATATTCATTTTTCTCATCCTCTCCGGCTCCCACGGAATGCGGCCATCGGGATTCGCAATCAAAACTAAACGATCGAAGGCGCCCTGTCCATGGAAGGCATGGTTTGCGTCTGAATAGGAGGATGCTGCGCGAGCGAAGGGAGCCAATAGGACTTGAGAAGGAGGGATCGGCAGGCGGCGTCTGCCGGCTGCGGGTCCTGGAGCGGGCCGGGAAGGATTTCCAGGGTGCGTGGCCGCGGATTCTTCTCATCCAGCTGATTCTCGGCATATACTGACCTGTCTCTACCTCGAATTTGAAAGCCGGTCTGGTGATCCGGCATTCGAGATACGGCGACAGCAATGCGCAGTTCAACGCAGTTGAACAACGGATGAAGAATCCGAAACACTCCAGCCGAAAGACATGCTGGAATGACGAGGAGCGGAGGCTGACCATGGAAGTGGAGTTCACCGCCAGACAAGTGAAGATCTCCAAGGCGCTACGCACGCTGGCCGAGGAGGGGATGGAACGTATTGCCCGCATTCTGGGCAAGACCGCGCGCGCCAGCATCACCTTCAGCGCGCAAAGGCACATGCAGATCGTGGAGCTGACCGTCCAGGTGCGGCTGCAGACGATTGCGGCCACCGGCAACGCCGACACCCTGGATGCGGCACTGCGGGAGGCGATGGAGCACGCCGAGAACCAGGCGCGGCGCTACCGGGACCGGCGGCTGGAACGTAAACGGCTGCCCAAGGAAGAAAAGGTGCTGACGGCGCCCCCGGTGGCCCGGCCCAAGTCTCGCGCCGCCCAGCCGCCTGCCGACGCCGGCGAGGGGAAGCCTGCCCCTGGGAAGGCCCGCGCGTCGATCGCCGTGCACTCATTTCCCAACCGCGCCACGGTGGTCGAGCCGCACATTCTCAAGAGCGCCGAAGCGATTTCCCTGCGGCCGATGACCATCGAAGAGGCCGTGAAGGACGCGGAGTTTCGCGATCGCGACCTGCTGATCTTCCGCAATCCTTCCGGGGAGATGTTTGTGCTCCATCGCCGCCGCGACGGGCAGATGGAACTGGTGGAGATTCCTTAAGAGCAATTTCAGGGTTAATGGGACGTGGCGGAGGGCCGGCAGGGCGGCTTTTACTTGAACCCCACGGACGAAGACCTGTCCGTGGGGGCCGAGGTGGTGAAAGAGCCACTTGAGTTCATTGGCCCCCTTGCGGCAGCCCTCAATTGCTGTTGCCGTTTCGAATATCGCGATTTCGATTGCAGCCGGAACGCCTGACCCCTTGGTGTGCGCTGCCGGGACGGCTGGTTCCGGTGCGGCAGGCCGGTCATTGCCCGGTATTCGCTCTTCCCGTTTTGAACTTGTGATTTGCGCCCGAGCGCAGGGTGGAATTGTGCCCGCAAACGAGACATCCTGCGGACTTTGGTTGCACCGAATGTCCCGGTTTAGGGGATGGAGGCCGGGCCGTTTCCGGCCTACGATTTTGGATATGGCTGTGCTGATCTGGAAGGCTGCGATCGAGCGGCAAGATACCACTGGAGTCGGGGATCGACGCGGTTCTCAGGGAGACGACGAGCTTGAATCTGCCGGAAAACTCTGACTCCGTCCAACAGCAGGAGATCCTCGACGCGCTGCCGGTTCTGGTTTTTCTGGAGCGGGCAGGCAGGGTGGTCTACGCCAATACGGAGGCGCGGCAGATGCTGAGCCTGGGCGAAGACGAGTGGATCCAGCGCCCGGTCGAAGACGTTTTGTGGGGACTGTTTCCGGGTACGGCCGAGCCACAGACGCTTCTGCTCGCAACCAGGCGGAGCAGCCCGTTCCATGCCACGCTGCCGGCCAGAAATGGGCGCCTGGTGCCGGTCGAAGGCACCTACAGCATTCTGAATGCGGAACTGCGCCAGGCGGTGATTGTGGCTCATCCCAGTGGACGGGCGCGGGCGCCGAAGTCGCGGCTGATAGAGGATGTGCTGGCCAGCATTCCCGAGGCGGTGGTGATCGAGCATGGCAGCCATGTGCTGTACACCAATCCGGCCTTTACTGAGATGTTCGGTTACACCGCGGAGGAAGCGAGCGGCGGAGAACTTCGGGAACTGATCGTGCCGGAGACGCGCCAGCACGAGCTTGCCATGCTGGAAAAGAGAGTGGATCGGCAGGGCCGCGCCAGCATCGAGACGGTGCGTATGAACAAGGACGGCGAGCTGGTGGATGTTGCCCTGGTGATTGGGCCGTTGCGGGTGGACGGCGCCAGTGTGGGCTACGTGCTGAGCTTCCGCGACATTGGCGAGCGCAAGCAGTTGGAAGCCAAGCTGCAGCACGATGCGATGTACGACGTGCTCACGGGACTGGCCAACCGCGCGCTGTTTCTAGATCGGCTAACCCTGGCGCTATCGCGCAGCTCGCGGCGGCGGGACCAGGGATGCGGCGTGCTGATTCTCGACCTGGACCGCTTCAAGGAGATGAACGATGCGCTGGGCCGCGCCGCGGGCGATGTTCTGCTGGAAGCGGTGGCCGATCGGCTGAGCGCGTCGCTGCGTCCGCAGGACTCGGCTTGCCGGATGGGCGGCGACAAGTTTGCCGTGCTGGTGGAAAACTTGCTGGACGGCGGCGACCTGGAGGTGGTGGCTAGCCGCATTGTGCATGCGATGGACCGGCCGTTTGAGATTTTTGGGAACTTTGTCAGGGTCAGCGCCAGCATGGGCGCGGCCATGGCCGGACCGGAACACACCAGCGCCGAGGTGCTCGTCCGGGGCGCGGATTTTGCCATGTGCCGGGCCAAGCAGGATGGGGGCGCGCGTTTCGAGGTCTTCGACAAGCACCTGGAAATGCCCTCCAAGAAAAGCCATCAGGAGCCGGAGCGGGAGCTGCGCCGGGTGCTGGACAAGCGGCAGTTCGAAGTCTGGTATCAGCCCATCTACCGGCTCGATGGCGGCCAACTGGAGGGCTTCGAGTCCCTGTTGCGTTGGCGCCGGCCAGACGGCTCGGTGGACAGTTTCCGCAACCTGCTCTGCGTGGCCGAGGATACCGGGCTCTCGATTACTGTGGGCCGGGAGACGATCGATACCGTGTGCAGACAGTTGCGGAGCTGGGACGAAGGTGTGTCGCAAAACGACCTGACCCTGACCATCAACGTGACCGAGCGGCAGTTCTACCATCCCGAAATGGTGACGCAGTTGAAGAAGGCGCTGGCGGCCAACGCGGTCGATCCCTCGCGGCTGCTATTTGAGGTAGCGGAGACCACGCTGAACCAGAACCCCGATGCGGCTTTGGGCATTCTTGAGCGCATGGCGGAGTGCAGTGTGCGCATTGCGGTAGACAACTTCGGCTTCAGCCTGGCGCCGCTCGGTCATCTGCTGAAGATGCCCATCGATGTGGTGAAGATTGCCCCCAAGCTGACCATGGCCGCGACTTCCACAGGCCGCCAGCCGGCGATGCTGGAGTCGCTGATCCATCTGGGCCGCTCGCTGGGGATGCAGGTGATTGCGCAGGGGATCGAGACCCCAGAGCAACTGGACGCGCTGTGCCGCATGGGTTGCGAATTGGGCCAGGGCCACCTGCTGTCGTATGCGCTGGAGCCGGCGCGGGCGGCGAAACTGGCGGGACTGGGACGGTGGGCGCTGGCGCGGGGAGCCTGAGCCGCGCCCCGCGGTGTAGGATGATGCTCATGACGCCCCCGAAACCGGCTACCCAGCCGCCAGCGCCCGCCAAGGGCGCCAGCAACTTCAAGAAGCCGGACAAGGAACTGGTGATCGTCACCGGAATCTCCGGCGCGGGCAAGGCATCGGCACTCAAGGCGTTTGAGGACCTGGGCTTTCACGCCGTGGACAACCTGCCCCTGGAGTTGCTCAAGGAGTTTTCCGGGCTGGTGGACAAGTCCGCCGAGGTGGAGAGGGCAGCCATCGTGGTGGACGTTCGCGAGGGCGCTACGCTGGACCGCCTCCCGGAGATCCTCAAAAGCGTAAGGAAGCTTCTGCCCACACGGGTGGTCTTTCTGGACGCGCAGGACGCGGTGCTGGTGCGGCGCTACTCCGAGACCCGCCGGCCTCACCCTCTGGGCCGGTCGGAGACGGTTTCGCGCTCCATCGTGGAAGAGCGGCAACTGCTGGACCCCATCCGCAATGTAGCGGACACGCTGATCGACACGTCGAACTTCAACGTGCATGAACTGCGCGCCCACATTCTCGACCGCTTCGGCCACGAGGACCAGGCCAAGCAACTGCTGGTCTCCTGCCTGAGCTTTGGCTTCAAGAATGGCGTGCCGCTGGACGCGGATATGGTCTTCGATGTCAGGTTCCTGCCCAATCCCCACTTTGTGCCGGAGTTTCGCAAGCTTACTGGCCTCGACCCTCAGGTGGCTGCCTTTGTGCGGAAGTTTCCGCAGACCAGGGAGTTTCTGGCGCGTGTGACCAACCTGATGCTTTACCTGCTGCCGCACTACGTGGAGGAGGGAAAAAGCTACCTGACCGTGGCCTTCGGCTGCACCGGCGGCCAGCACCGCAGCGTGATGATGGTCGAGGAGATAGCCAAGGAACTCAAGCGCTCCGGCTACCAGGTGAAGGCGCTGCACCGGGATATACCGCGGTGAGTCAGCGAGCCAGCGAGCCGGCGACTGAGCAAGTTAGAGGGTCATAATGCTAGAGAGTCAGCGAGTCGGCGAGTCGGCAGGTTAGCGAGTCAGCAGGTTAGCAGGTCAGTAAGTCGGCGTTCTGGCGCTCACGCCACAGGATGCGTGTAATAAAGAACCCCATCGGGCCATGCGCCGGGATGGTTCTCGAAACCTGTTCTGACGTTGGTCTTGTTGTGGTTGTGTTCGCCGGCCTGGATGATCTCCGGGCCGTTCTCCTCGAATGTTCCCTGGGACTTCTGCGACGGGCGAACGATGGCAATGTGTCCGGGCACATGTCTGTTGGGATTCTGGTAGAGCGCCAGTACAAGACTGCCCTGGTTCGCCAGCCGCTGTGCCTCAAGCATATTGGAAACCCTGCGCCATCCGGCCTTTGATCCCGCCTCATCGGCCAGCCAATCGGCTTGCGCGTTGGCCAGCAGGATCTGTCCGTGCTCAGGCGGGCGGAGAAGATACACGCCCAGCCGCTTGGCGGCCGCTGCCGCGAAGGCGCTGCAGTGGGTATGGTTTCCGGGTCCCTCGTCTTCGGCGCCCTTGTCCGGTTCCCCGGTCTCCCAGTTCACATGCTCGTGCGCCAGCCACAGGAACTCGACATTCATGCTGTCGAGCGTGGAAGCAAGCCGTTCGCCGGCGGGAGTGACCGGTCCGCAGCAGGGTGTGTGCTGCTTTTCAGGGGTGGCCTGGATTGTCTGCGGGCGCAGGGTTGAGCCCAAAAACACGCAACAGAAAGCCAGCGAGGCGAGGACTGCGAAGCGGAGAGGTTTGCGCACGGACGGGTGTCCTTTCATGGATGGGGCGGAGGTGCGGGGGTAGGCAAATCGTCGAGCCAGCGAGTCAGCGCGAAGTAATAGTTCTTCGCAGCGCCGGGTTCCTCCAAGAGCCAAACCTGCTCTTTCTGCGCCGTTACTTGCTGGTAAGCTTTCAGCATCTTCGCCTTAGCGTGGCCGTGCGCAGGTGTCCGATAAAACCACAAGGAGGGTATGCGCAGACTTATTGCGGCCGCCTTCGAGTCCCAGTGGTCACGCACCAGCGCATGAGCCGGAACCAGCCTTGCACGCGGGTCGCTGAAGATGGCGTCGTCTGGCACGGGCAGCGGCTCATCCATGACCACCCCGGCCAGATCGGGGTGCGCGGCGGCCACCTGGAGTGCAAGGTTCGCGCCCAGGCCCTGTCCAAAGATCACCAGAGAACCGGCGGGGATGTGGCGTGTGTTTGTCAGGTACTCGATCGCCGACTCCGCATCTTCGCGCCAGCGGGCTTCGCTGGGGCGCTTGAAGCTGCTCATTCCGTAGCCGCGATAGTCGAAAGCGAAGATATTGAGCTTCGCGCCGCGCAGCGGGATCAACGCGTCAACCATGTCGCCGAGGTTACCGTCTGCGCCGTGCAGGTAGATCGCGGTGTAGCGGCTTTCAGGACCATATGGAATCCACCATCCGTGCAGTTGTGGCGAACCCGAGGCGGTTACTGCGAAGCCCACAGAGTCGTACGGGAGGCCGATGCTGACCGGTGTCCTTGTCACGGCCGATGTGGGGTGGTAGAGCAACTGCCAACTGCCCTGCCAGAAGAGAAAACAGAGCGCGAACCAAGCGCAGGCTGCCGCGGCCACAATCGTCAGACTCACCGCGATGAGCAGCCATCGGGCGGACACGGTGGGCGGCGGTGTTTGCGGGGCGCGCAGGCTGCTCCAGGCCTGCTCGAAGGCGGACGCGGACAGCGGGGTAACGGGCCTGGGTTGGGCTTTCTTGCGCGGCATGGGCGTGGTCTTTCGTCTGCAGCCGGAGGCGGCGGCTCACTTCTATGCTAACTGCGTAGCTTTACACAACGCTGCGTACGCCCGGCAAACGGACCAGTGGATCGGCGAGAAGCCAGGTGGCCGTGCAGGCCAGCAGGCCGACGGCGCCGAATTTGACCAGCGCGGGCGCGGCCCAGCCATGCAAAAGCAGGCTGATGCCCACCAGGACCGGCGGATGGATGATGTAGACGGCGTAGGCGCGCCGGTTGAGCCACGCCCAGAGAGCCGAAGGCTGGTTCATGTGCGCGCGGAAAGCCAGCAGCCAGGCGGCGATCAGGCCCCAGGCAACGAACGGCTCCCAGAGAGCATAAAGGATCGCGGTCCAGGAGAAGCCGCCGGAGAAATTGGATTTTCCGGGGCCGTTGAGCGCGTGGGCAACAGCGCTGCCCACCGGCATGAGGGGCCAGGCGACCAACAGAGCTATGACCCCTGCCCGCGCATTCTTCCAGTTGAGCTGCCGCAGCCAGTCATAGCGCCACGCGGCAATGCCTGCGGCGTAGAGAAAGATGTACGTGGCGAAGTAGCCAAGCTGCAGGCCGAGGACGTTCACACCGGTGGGAACGAACTGGCGAATAGCCAGTGCGGCGGCGCCGACTCCGAGAGCGCTCAGGAGCCACCAGCGGCGTGGCGGAACCGGCCTGGGCGTGCGTTGGGACGGGGAGAGCGGGGAACCGGCAACCGCTCTCCAGGCGCCGTATGCGAGGCTGAAGATCAGGAGAGCCTGCGCGAACCAGAGCGGGCCGTTGATGAACTGCTTGTGGCGCCAGAGCCAGAAGATGGCGGACCAGAAGCCGTCGCCCTCAGCGAAATTCACAATGGCCGCGGTCAGCGGTCCGAGGATCAGGCCGAATGCAAGCAGCGGCACGCCGAGACGCAGGAAGCGGTCGGAGATGAAGCGCGCATAACCCTTTCGCTCCAGCGAGGCGGGCGTGAAATAGCCGGCCAGCAGGAAGAAGAAGCCCATGAAATAGGCCTGGTTGGTGGTGCAGAAGAGGATGAGCAGTTGGCTGGAGGGCGCGCCGGAGGGGTCGATCTCGTGCCAGAACCAGCCGCCGATGGCACCGTAGGTGATGGCGGTGTGGTGCAGGATGACCAATGCGGTCACCACGGAGCGGAGGCGGTCGATGTAGAGATCGCGCTGGGCCATGAGCCATCATACGTGCGGCCGCGATCTCTGGTTTAGTGAAGCGTGGTCTCCCAGGTCTGCCGCCGCGACGGGCGAGGCCTGGGAGCATCCAGTCCGATGGCGACTAATACTTGACGATGGCGGTGAAGGAGTCGGGCTTGAGGCTGGCTCCGCCTACCAGGGCGCCGTCGATCTCTTCCTCGCTGATGAGGGCGGTGGCATTGTCGGGCTTGACGCTGCCGCCGTAGAGGATGCGCATGGCCGCGGCCACTTTTGCGCCCAGGAGTTTGGCCACTTCGGCGCGGATGATTATGTGCGCTTCGACGGCCATTTCGGGCGTGGCGGTCCTGCCGGTGCCGATGGCCCACACCGGCTCATAGGCGATGAAGATGGGCGCGGCGGCCTCGGCGGTGATACCGGCAAAGGCGCCCGCGATCTGGGTCTTGAGCACTTCCTCGGTCTTGCCGGCTTCGCGCTCGGCGAGCACTTCGCCGATGCAGACGACCGGAATGACGCCGTGCTTGAGCGCGGTGTGCAGCTTCTTGTTGACGATCGCGTCGGTTTCAGCAAAGTACTGGCGGCGCTCGGAGTGACCGATCAGGGTGTGCGTTCCGCCCACGGCCAGGAGCTGGCCCACGGAGGTCTCGCCGGTGTAGGCGCCCTCCTCGGCAAAGTGGATGTTCTGCGCGCCGACGGAGACGTTGGAGCCCCTGGCGGCTTCAATCACCGTGGGCAGCAACACAGGCGAGGGGAACAGGGCAATCTCGTCGCGGTCGTGCCCGGCAACGAGGGGCAAAAAGGCATCGACGAAGGCCTTGGCTTGGCCAGGCGTCTTGTACATCTTCCAATTGGCGGCAATGAACGCTTTACGGGACATTTTGCAAGGTTCCTCAAACGAATCTTAGTTGATGGCAACTTGCTGCCAAAGTGACAGCGGGCACAACGTGGACATTTCCGGAGGTCGCAGCCGATCTTGCACTGGGCCAGACCGGCTGCATTTGCCACTACTTATCCGTCAGCGCTTCGACGCCGGGGAGTTTCTTGCCTTCGAGGAATTCGAGGCTGGCGCCGCCGCCGGTGGAGATGTGGGTGATCTGGTCGGCTACGCCGGCTTGGTTGATGGCGGAGACCGAGTCGCCGCCGCCGATGATGCTGATGGCGGCCTTGTTGGCCGCAACGGCATGGGCGATGGCGTTGGTGCCCACGGCAAACTTGGGGAATTCGAAGACGCCGGCGGGGCCGTTCCAGACGATGGTGCGGGCCGTCGAGACCACTTCTTCAATGGCCAGGATGGACTTGGGGCCGATGTCCAGACCCATCCAGTCGGCGGGGAAATTGACTGAGCAATCCCAAACCTGGGTGTTGGCGTCGGCGGCAAACTTGTCGGCCAGGATGTTATCGACGGGCAGCAGAAGGTTGACGCCCTTGGCTTTGGCCTTGTCGAGGGCCGCTTTGGCCATGTCGATCTTGTCTTCTTCGACGAGGGACTTGCCGGTGGAGACGCCTAACGCGCGCTCGAATGTATAGGCCATGCCGCCTACGATGACCAGGGTGTTTACCTTGTCGAGAAGATTGTCGATAACATCGATCTTGCCGGAGATCTTGGAGCCGCCGATGATGGCGACAAAGGGCTTCTCGGGCGATTCCAGGGCCTTGCCGAGATAGGTGATCTCCTTTTCCATCAGCAGGCCGGCCACGGCGGGCTTGAGGAAGTGGGTGATGCCCTCGGTGGAGGCATGGGCGCGATGGGCGGAGCCGAAGGCGTCGTTGACGTAGACCTCGGCCAGCGAGGCCAGCGCCTTGGAGAAGGCTGGATCGTTGGCTTCTTCCTCGGGGTGGAAGCGCAGGTTTTCAAGCAGCAGCACCTGGCCGGATTCGAGCTGGCGGGCCAACTCAGTGGCTACTTCGCCGATGCAGTCGGGAGCGAAAGCCACGTTGACGGACTCGCCGAGTTCCTTGTCGAGCAGTTCGCGCAGCCGGTGAACCACCGGGCGCAGCGAGTACTTGGGATTGGGTTTGCCCTTGGGACGGCCAAGGTGCGAGGCCAGAATCACCTTGGCCTTGTGGCGGATAGCGTAGACGATGGTGGGCAGCGTGGCCACGATGCGGGTGTCGTCGGTGATGGCGGAGCCGTCTTCGCTGAGCGGCACGTTGAAATCGACGCGGATGAACACGCGCTTGTTGGCCAGATCGATGTCGCGAATGGAGAGCTTGGGCATGGGAGTGCGCCTTCCTTGAAAATGCGGCTTCTAGCCGGTTGCGGCGCCGGTTTCGGGGCCGGATAGGGAGTCGGGAATGATGGCGTCCATCTCGATCTCAACACGCCATGCGGGATTGAGCAACTGGGCGACGACCACCATGGTGGCCGCGGGACGAATCTGGGAGAAGAACTCGCCATGGACGCGGCCGACCGCTTCCCAGTCTTGCTGGCGGGTCAGGAACAGGCGGGTGCGGACCACGTGGTCCAGCGAGGAGCCGGCTTTCAAGAGAGCTTCCGCGGCGATAGCGAAGATGCGGCGGGTCTGGCCGGCGGCGTCCTCGTTATCGGCGCCCACCGGGCCGGTCCCGGCAAGATACACGGCCTTGCCCACGCGCACTGCGCGGGAGAAGCCGATGATGGGTTCGTAGGGAGAACCGCCACTGATGTTCTGGCGCATGGTGGGCAGGTGGGGTTCGTGGGATCCCACCCTAGCCGCAAAAACAAGAACGCGGCGAGGGTGGAGCACCCGGCATTGTGAGGTTGCGGTTTACAGGCCGTTTTCGGTCAGGAAGCCGATCAGGTCGACGACGCGGCTGGAGTAGCCCCACTCGTTGTCGTACCAGCTCAGCACCTTGACGAGGTTACCGACCACCTTGGTGAGCGGCGTGTCCACGATCGAGCTGCGCGCATCGCCCTTGAAGTCGGAGCTGACCAGCAGGTTGGCGTCAACGCCCAGAATGCCCTTGAGTTCGCCCTCGGAGGCGGCCTTGAAGGCGGCGTTCAGGGCTTCGGCCGAAGTGGGCTTCTCGGCGATGTAAGTCAAATCGACGAGCGAGACGTTGGGGGTGGGGACGCGGATGGCGAAACCGTCGAGCTTGCCGGCGGTCGCAGGGATGACCAGCTTGAGGGCCTTGGCGGCGCCGGTCGAAGTCGGAATCATCGACAGGGCTGCGGCACGGGCGCGGCGCAGGTCCTTGTGCGGGAAGTCGAGGATGACCTGGTCGTTGGTGTAGCTGTGGATGGTGGTCATGAGGCCGGAGACGAGGCCGGTGGTCTCGAGGACCACCTTCACGACGGGCGCCAGACAGTTGGTGGTGCAACTGGCGTTGGAAAGAATGTTGTGCTTGGCCGGATCATACTTGTCCTGGTTCACGCCCAACACGATGGTGAGGTCTTCGTTGGTGGCGGGAGCGGAGATGATGACCTTCTTCACGGTCGCGCCCAGGTGCGCCTTGGCCTTGTTGGCGTCGGTGAAGTGGCCAGTGGATTCGATGACGATCTGCGCGCCGACTTCAGCCCAGGGCAGCTTGGCGGGGTCGCGCTCGGCCCAGACCTTGATCTTCTTGCCATCGACGGAGATGAAGTCGTCGCCGGCGCTGATCTCATTCTTCAGGTTGCCCAGGATCGAGTCGTACTTGAGCAGGTGGGCCAGCGTGGCCGGGCTGGTCAAGTCGTTGACGGCCACAAAATCAATCTCGGGGTTGCCCAGTGCGGCGCGCAAAACGTTGCGGCCAATGCGGCCGAAGCCGTTGATACCAACCTTAACTGCCATGTGTGTATTCTCCTTTGTAGACGGTGAGGCTGTGGTTTGAGCCTGGTTCGTTCGGCCTCTGGAATGCGTCCAGAGGGCGGTTCCACCAAACCCATGATGGTAACACTCCTGTCAACGGAAATGAGGTCAAAACCGGTCGATTCCCGTCTTCGGAGCGGAAACTTCCTCAAAGATAGTGTGCCTTTCCGGATACGGGACGGTATGTGATGCTGTACACACCATTTGCAGCGCCCTCGGGCAGTATGGTATTCGGGTATTACGATTGAAGGTGTACAAGGCGGCATGAGAAGACGCTCGAGACGCGCTCCCAATACTTCGGAATCCACAGGCAAAATTGGCCAGGAACTCCCATCGAATCAACCGGCTCCGCTGGTTCCGTTCTATCCGGACGCCCCTCCGGCGGCGGCGCCGGCACAGCAGCCCCGTCCGCAGCGGCCCCAGCAACCCCGGCCTGCGGTGCCGGCCCGGCCCGTTCCGGCGCGGCCAGCGAAGACGGAGTGGCCCGCGAAGCAGGACTGGAATGAGCCGCCCGGCTCCGGGCGTTTCGAGCTGGAAACCCAGCCGGAAACGCCCAGCGTGCCACCGCCGGAGGCCGAAGCGGCCGAACGCTCGCCCCAGGCGCCCAAGGGGTATGTGGTGCTGGCCATCGGGCTGCCCGGCTCGGGCAAGACCACCTGGTTCCGGCGCCGCGGGGTTACGCCGCTGTCGAGCGACCTGCTGCGCAACATCCTCTTCGACGATGTGGAGGAGCAGCGCTACCAGGGGCTGGTCTTCTCCACCTTGCGGTCGCTGCTGCGGGCCAGGCTGATTGCACGCATGCCGTGGAACTATGTGGACGCGACGAATTTGTCGATCCATGAACGCCGCCAGTGGATCAAGATGTCCAAGAGCTTCGGCTACGAGGTGCAAGCGGTCTTTTTCGATGTACCGCTGGACGTGTGCCTGGAGCGCAACAGCAAGCGCGACCGCTCAGTGAGCGAGGACGTAATGCGGAAGATGGCGGAAAAGCTGAAGCCGCCGGTGTTTGAAGAGGGATTTGAAAAGATCACCGTGGTGAGGGTGAAGAGCGCAAATTGACGCGGGTTTCACATTGCTTCAACGCACTCTGCACATATAATTGACTTGCTTCCTGAAACCGTGTGAGGTCTGCCGAAGGAAGGATGTTTCCCATGGCAGGTATAGCGCATGCGGCTGTAGGGCTGGCCGCCAAGCCGCTCGTTCCTGAAGTCAACGTTGGCTGGCTTATCCTCGGCACTTTCGTGCTGGACATACTATGGGTCGCCTTCTGGTGCGTCGGCCTTGAAACCTCGCCCGCCAATCCCGCCGCTCATCCTCCCTGGTGGGACCACAGTCTGCTGATGGCCGTAGTCTGGTCTGTGCTGTTTGGCCTGCTGGCCTACTGGCTAGGACGCCGCTCCCGGCACCGGACAAGTATTGGGGTCGTCTTCGGCCTGATGGTTTTTTCGCACTGGGTACTTGACTGGATCACGCATCCCATGACGGCCCTGTCGCTCAGCGACAAGGGCATACCCGTTGCCTTCGGCAACTCGCCGCTCGTCGGTCTGGGCCTCTATCGCTCACTGACTGTTGTGTGGGTGACGGAGATCGGCGGCCTTCTCGCAGGGCTGGCGGTTTATATCGTGTGGCGGGTGCGGAGCAAACATCCACAACCTGCCGCTGAGCCGGTCTGAGGGACCGTTTCCACTCCGAATCATCGATGGTCCGGGCTGAGGGCTTGTTTGTGAATTGCCTTCTCAAGCAGCGCCGGTCTCCAGACCGGCTGTCCCGGCGGCGATCACGCCGGCAGAAGCTGTATGAGGAGTGTACAGGCCAGGAGGCCTGCACGACAGCCGACCTGGAGGTCGGCGCTGCCAGTTTGCGGATAGACTCTTAACGAGAGGTGTGCCCTTGACTCCGTCTCCTGCGAATACTCCTAACAGTGAGCCCTGGCTGCGTGGAACTCATGTCGAGGTTCCGGCAGTGGGGCGTGCGGTGCTGCACGCGCTCGATCTTGCGCTTGATGACCTGACCAAGTGGACCGAAGGCCTGACCGATGCCGAGGTTCACGCGCAGCCGCTGGGGCTGACTTCGGTGGCCTTCCATCTGCGCCACATTGCGCGTTCGACCGACCGGCTGCTGAGTTATGCGGAAGGCAAGCAGCTTTCGGCGGAGCAGTTGGTTGCGCTCAAGGCCGAGCATGCTGGACCCGAACTGCAGGAAAGGGAGCCGCTGCCCGTGCTGCTGGCCGAGGTTGAGGCTTCGTTCAGCAATGCGGCGGAGCGGGTGCGCGTGCTGGCGACGGCCGATCTGGACACCTTTCGCGGCGTGGGCCGCAAGCAGTTGCCGACGAGCATTGGAGGCGCGCTGATCCACGTGGCCGATCATACGCAGCGGCACGTGGGACAGGTGGTGACGACGGCGAAAGTGCTGAGGGCGCTGCGGGGATAGCCGGCCTTCCCCAATCCAGTGCGGCGATCAAGCCTGCGCGTGCAGCGCCGCGGCGCGTTTCCGCGCCTGGCTCACGAAGGCTTCGTCCTCCGTCGAGTCCGGGTTGATCGCGTCCAGGTTGATCGCAACGTTTGCGAGAGCTCCTTCAAGAGCTGCTTTTGCCAGGGCGATGGCGGTGATCAGATCGGAGTTCATGCTGGGGTTGGTGATCGGCTTCAGGCGGTTGGCGATCTGCGCCACTTCGACGGCGCCTTCGGCCACGCCCAGAGGCACGCTGGTCGCCTGTTGGAGCGCGGCGTTGATCGCTCGGCCGCCGTCGGAGGATTCCTTCGCCGACTTGTAAGCCTTCATGACGGCGTTGTAAGCGCCGGCGTCGGCGTCGATGGCGGACTTCAGTTCCTCGCGAAGCTGAGCGAGACGGGCGATGGTTTCGCTGAGCTGGCATTCGTACTGCGCGTAGGCCTTCTTGCCGCGCGACATGGACGCAACCATGCCGGCCAGGCCGGCGGCCATGGCGCCGCTGGCGGCGGATGCGCTGCCTCCTCCCGGGGTCGCGGTGGGGGCGGCCAGTTGCTCGATAAAGGGCTCGATGCCGGCGCGCAGGCCGCCGACGGCCGTCTTGCCGCTCATCACCGCAGCGAGGCGGTTTTCCAGGATAAGCGAGGAATCGAAGTTCTCCACTTGCAGGAACCACTCCGCGGCCTGTTCCAAAGCCAGTTTGGGAATCAGTCCGACGATCTCGCTCGAAACCGGCAGGACGCCGTAACGCGCGGCCTCCCGTTTCACGAATTCGAAGACGCGGTGGACCGGAGTCTGCTCGAAGTCGGTCAGGTTCATCGAAACCTGGGCCATGCCGCGCACGAAAAATCCCGCTGCCTTGACGAAGCGTAGGCCGCCGGTGGAAAAGCGCACGGCCTTGGCGATCTTTTTGGCGATGGCGACGTCGGGCGTATTCAGGAAGACGTTGTAGGCTATGAGAAACTTGCGTGCGCCAACCACGGTGGCTCCCGCCGTGGGATGCACACGCGGCTCGCCGAAATCGGGCTTGCGGGCGGGATTGGTGGCAATTTCGTCGCGAATTCCCTCGAACTGGCCGCGGCGAATGTTTTCGAGGTTCTGCCGTTCGGGCGTGGCCGCGGCGGCTTCGTAAAGATAGACCGGGATATGGAAGCGCCTGGAGATTTCGGCTCCGACGTGGCGGGCCATGGCGACGCAGTCATCAATGGTGACGCCGTCGATGGGGATGAAGGGAACCACATCGGCCGCGCCCATGCGCGGGTGCGCGCCCTGATGCCGGGTCAGGTCGATCAACTCGGCGGCCTTCCCCACGCCGCGAATCGCCGCCTCCTGAATGGCTTCGGGCTCGCCGACGAGCGTGATCACGCATCGGTTGTGGTCAGCGTCCATCTCCCGGTCGAGCAGATACACGCCGGGGATCTTCATGGCTTCGACGATGGCATCGACCTTGGCTGCATCGCGGCCTTCGGAGAAATTGGGAACGCATTCAACGAGAGTGTTGGGCACGGAAGAAGGATAAAGAGCGGCGGGGCGGGAGGGCAAACCGGGGGGCGAGCTTCTGGCTGCCAGCTTCCAGCTTTTAGCCTGGGCTGTGGCTGGGCGGGGGCGGTGGTTTGCCACCCTTTCTGCGTGTGAGTGGGGAAAGGATGGGGCAGGGCGGTTTGGGGAGGTGGGCCAACCGTATTATCCCACCCGAACAATAGCCCCTCGCTATTTCCCAACTATCCGCACAATCTCTGACATGGGCAACCCGGTGGGCTCCGGATCTGGCTGGATGTAGCCGGTGGCCCGGGGAGAGAAAATGCATTGGGTTGCCTCAAGGAGGACCGCGTCCTTGGTCGCTTGGTGGCTTGCCGCTTTGGCGAACGCCTGGAAGGTGGCGAGTGCATTGTGCCAATGCCTGTTGATTACTCCATTGTGCCTGTAGGCACGGTAAGTTCAGCCGCACCAGACGCTGGACAGAACATCCACAAATTGCTCCGCAACTTTCTTTGCCAGTTTTTTTCCGATTCTTCTGCCGACTCAGCGGGAAGACCGTACATACAACCCACTTCCAATTGGCCGCAGAAGCCCTTCCACTCTGGTAGATGCAAACCCGCCGCCGGGGGTGCCTGGCCATGGCCCTTAGTCCACCCTTATAGACGGAATCAGCGTCCACAGTCCCGAATCCCCAATCCGCGCAAAATCCTCCACATGCATGCCTTTTGCCGCTTCCTCGCAAAGGCTGGCAACTCCTCACGCCCACTGAAGGTTAGGCTGCGCTTCCGATTTGCCAACGGTTCTACGTCGACTTCGTGTGCTTCTTGCCGGCGCCTGGCTTTGCAGGGGTGCTTTGCGGCTGATCCCCTCCATGGTGCCGGTTGTGGTGCGCCAGAGCTTTCGCGATCTCTTCTGCGGAGAGCTTGCTGTGGTTCTCAAAATGCAGAACATCGTTGGCAACTGGAGTGGTAGACTCGGCTGATTCCATTGATTCCTCCTTCATTCAAGGCAGGATGCTGAATCTGTAAGCCGCCGTATCAGGTTGCAGACAAGTTCCTGCCGCCCTGGGCGGCAATAAGCCCTAAACGGCACGGACATCGCACTGGGGCAGGACGCTACCGTCCGCATCGCCTCAGCCACCCGGATGGGAACCACCGTTGCGCGGCCGTTCTCACTCTTCAAGGATAGTCTTATTCGACCAAGACGAACAGGTTCCCTTTCGGCGAGAAACTGGCTAGTTCCTGACCTTCTTCAGTAGCCACGCCATGTTTTGCCCCAGGGTCTTCATGGTTTGAATGGAGTGCATCAAAAAGTCGGGGGAGGGACGGTTCGAGCAGGCTGGAAGCATGAATGAACCAACCTCCTTCAATCGCTTGATTCTACGGGCAGTTCTACGTCAAGTGGGCGCCATGGTGATCCGTCTCCTGCCGGTGTCGGATCAGATGGAACTCCCAGAATTCCGCCGAGTGATCCGGATTGTTCACGGTTGGAAGAGCGATCTCGGCTACATCGTTCGCGTCCGCGGCCAAGAGTTCAACAGCTTTCGCCTCAAAACGCGTGCGAAAGCCCTGCACGAGCTGAAACTCCACCGGCAGGAGAAGCTTCTCTATATCTGCAACACGTTGCACATGTGGGAGTGGGATACTCGGCTCCGTCCTGCTCAGTTTGGAGATAGGATTGAATGTGCGCGAAGCCCATGAAAGGGGGCGTGAACCATGGTGGAACCTAGAACCGATAGCGGATCGGCTTTGACCAAGCTGTGGCCAGACGGACGAACCGCGCTGGAAGGCATCGTGCACGACGGAATGCTGTTGGCGATCGGCGGCTTTGGCCTGTGCGGCATCCCCGAGGCTCTGATTCTTGCGTTGCGCGACACTGGCGTGCGCAACCTGACCATCGCAAGCAATAACGCGGGTATCGATGGGTGGGGAATTGGATTGCTGCTTCAGACCCGGCAAGTAAAGAAGATGATATCGAGCTATGTGGGCGAAAACAACGAGTTTGAGCGGCAGTATCTGGCCGGGGAACTGGAGGTTGAATTCTGCCCACAGGGTACGCTCGCTGAACGCATGAGAGCAGGAGGCGCGGGGATACCTGGCTTCTACACGCGAACGGGCGTTGGCACCCTGGTTGCCGAGGGGAAAGAACACAAGGAGTTCGACGGAGTGACTTACATTCTGGAGCGCGGCATTCAGGCCGATTTGGCTTTAGTGAAAGCCCGGAAAGCCGATCTCCACGGAAACCTCATTTATCGGCGAACGGCGCGCAACTTCAATCCCAACGCGGCAACTTGCGGCAAGATTACCGTGGCCGAAGCAGAGATTATCGTCGAACCGGGTGAATTCGATCCGGACGAGATTCACACGCCGGGTATCTTTGTTCATAGACTCGTGCTTAATCCCAATCCTGAAAAGCGGATTGAGAAGAGAACCACTCGAGAGGTGTAAGTCTGTGGCTTGGACTCGCGATCAAATGGCTGCCCGCGCCGCCGGAGAGCTGAAGGACGGCTTTTACGTTAACCTGGGAATCGGCATCCCCACCCTGGTTGCCAATTACATTCCCGAGGGAATCACCGTCACCCTGCAGTCGGAAAACGGCCTTCTTGGCATGGGTCCGTTTCCACGCGAAGATGAGGTTGACGCCGACCTGATCAACGCCGGCAAGGAAACCGTGACTTTCATTCCAGGCGCATCCACTTTTTCGAGCGCAGACTCCTTCGCCATGATTCGCGGCGGGCACATCGACCTTGCGATCCTCGGCGCGATGCAGGTCTCCGAGCGTGGGGACCTGGCCAACTGGATGATTCCGGGCAAGCGTGTGAAGGGCATGGGCGGGGCGATGGATCTTGTTTCAGGCGTCCAACGCGTCATCGTGTTGATGGAGCACACAGCGCAGGATGGCAGCGCCAAGCTGCTTCGCGAATGCACCCTGCCGCTGACAGGTACGCGCGTAGTCAAACGAGTGATTACCGATCTGTGCGTGCTCGATGTTACCCCGTCGGGCTTTGAAGTTATCGAGCTGGCGAGCGGTGTTATGCGCGAGCAAGTGGAGCAACTGACAGAGGCTCCCGTGCACTTCAACGACGCGGTCCTGTAGCGGCAATCATCGTTCTTTTGCCCACACGGGCTTTCTTTTCTCCAGAAACGACCGAATCCCCTCGCGAAAATCCGCCGTCTCCCGAGCCCGCGCGTTCGCCTCCATCGCTTGAGCGATCGCCGCATCCAGCCAGACCCTATTCTGCGCGGCCAGCAACCGCTTGGTTGCTGCTAACGATTCCGGACTATTTGCCGCCAGCACCTGCGCCAACGCCCGCACACGTTCCTCCAGAGCATCCGGCGACACAACCTCATTTACCAGCCCGAGACGATGCGCCTCCGCGGCATCAAAGAGCCGCCCGGTCAACAGCAGGTCGCGAGCCCGTTTGTCGCCAACTTGAAGGGCGAGAAACGCAGACACAAGCGCGGGCACAAACCCGATGCTCACTTCCGTATATCCGAACTTCGCCGCCGGCACCGCCAAGGTAAAGTCGCAGATTGTCGCCAGCCCCGTTCCGCCTGCGATCGCCGCTCCATGCACTGCTGCGATTGTAGGCTTGGGCAATTCATACAATGTGCGGAACAGCCTGCCGATTCGCTCCACATCCGCCGTGTGCTCTGCCGCCGATTTATCTTCCATCCCTTGCAATGCCGCCAAATCCAGGCCCGAACAGAACGCATCGCCCGCGCCTCTCAATACAACCACCCGGCAGCTGCTTACGGCCGCCTCTTCCATCGCGGCAATCAACTCCACCTGCATCTCAGGAGTCATTGCATTGCGGCGTTCCGGACGATTCAGAGTAATCGTCCGAACCTCACCGTCATCCGCAACCAGAATCGTCACATAACTCAAATCCATCCTCCAGCCGGCCATAAATCCCGGCGAGTGAACGCCATTTAATTCGCCGTAGTGCCAAACTCCCGGGCAATGTCTGCGCTCAAATGAATCAGTTCATTCAAGGGCTGCAGCTTCGGCGCCTGCACGCCTAATTCTTTCAGCTCCGAAATCAACGTCTCTGTGGGAATATTTTCCACCAGCGCATCTTGCGCAAACGGACATCCCCCCAACCCGCCAATCGCCGCATCGAACCGCCTGCACCCCGCCTCAAACGCCGCGCGAATCTTCGCCGACGCTTCTCGTGGCCGCGCATGCAGATGCACACCAATCTCGATCCCATCATGTGCCGCAAGCACATGGGCCAGCGTCTCTGCGATCCGCGCGGGTGTCGCAAGCCCCACCGTATCGGCCAGCGAGATTTGCCGCACGCCCGATTCGATCAACAGATCGCACGCATCCGCCACTTCATCGATGCTCCACGCATCCTTATACGGATTTCCGAAAGCCATCGAGACATAGGCCACGACATCCAGCCCCGCCTTGTGCGCCAGCGTGCCGATTGCCTCCAATACATGCAGAGACTCCGCCGGCGTCTGGTGCTGATTCCGCGCAAGAAACTGCGGCGAGATCGAAAAGGGAAACCCCAGCGTCTGTACCGCGCGGGTGTTGATCGCCCGCTCTGCCCCCTTCACATTCACCACGATGCCGATGATCTCCACATCATCCGGCGCATCGAGAAGCTCCAACACCTTCTCCGAGTCCGCCATCTGAGGAACAGCCGCCGGTGAGACAAAGCTGACCGCATCGATGTGCGTGAACCCCGCCGCCACCAGCTTGCGCACATAGTCCGCTTTGACCTCAGCCGGGATCTGCGTTGGCAGCCCCTGCCAGGCATCCCGCGGGCACTCCACGATCTTGACCAAATCATCCATAAGTCTTTCCCAAATCGCCAGCGAAGAAACTGAAGTTATCCGCGGGAGGGATGAACTTTCAGGATTTCTCTTGCAATAACCATCCGCTGAATCTCGCTTGTTCCTTCGCCAATCGTACACAGCTTCACATCGCGATAATACTTCTCCACCGGATAGTCCTTGATGAAGCCATAGCCGCCGAACAACTGCACCGCCTCATCGCAGATCCGCACTGCCACTTCGCTTGCGAAGAGCTTTGCCATCGACGATTCGCGTGTCACCTTCCGCTTCGCATCCTTGAGTACTGCCGCGCGCTGCGTCAGGAGTCGAGCCGCATCCAGCTCAGTAGCCATGTCCGCGAGCTTCCACTGAATTCCCTGAAACTCCGCGATGGCCTTCCCGAACTGCCGCCGCTCCTTGACATACTTCAACGCCGCATCCAGAGCGCCCCGTCCAATCCCCAGCGCCAGCGCGGCAATCGAAATCCTGCCGCCATCCAGAACCCGCATCGCGTCGATGAAGCCCTCGCCTTCTGCGCCCAGCAGGTTCTCCGCCGGAATCTCGCAGTCCTCAAAGATCAGCTCGCTGGTATCGCTGGCTCTCAGGCCCAGCTTGTTCTCTTTCTTTCCCGGCCGGAATCCCGGCGTTTCTTTCTCCACCACAAACGCCGATAGCCCGTGCGTACTCTTGCTCTTGTCCGTTACCGCGATGACCACGGCAACGTCCGCGTAGCGCCCGTTGGTGATGAACGTCTTGTTTCCGTTCAGCACATAGCGATCGCCCTTTTTCACCGCGGTCGTCCTGGCGCTGCCCGCATCCGATCCCGAGCCTGGCTCCGTCAGCCCCCAGGCAGCAAGCCACTCGCCGCTGGCAAGCCGCGGCACGTACTTTTTCTTTTGCTGCTCATTCCCGGCGATGAAGATGTGGTTCGTGCCGAGCGAATTGTGTGCGGCAACCGTGATCCCCAGCGATCCGTCGACGGCGGAGAGTTCCTCGATCGCCAGCACGTAGTCCACATATCCCAGCCCCGCGCCGCCGTACTCATGGGGAAAGATCACACCCAGCAAGCCCATCGCGCCCAGCTTTTTCACTACCGCCAGGGGGAACTCGCAAGCCTCGTCCCAGGCCATTACGTTGGGCGCAATCTCTCGCGCCGCAAACTCGCGAATCTCCCGCCTGAGATGCTCCTGATCCTCCGTCAACACAAACGGGTAAAGACTCTTTGACGACTCAAGCTCAAGGTTCATGATTGTGCTCCTTCGCACCCGGCCTGCGATGCGTTGCTTTCCCTGCTGTGTAAGCTGCAGCCATTTCTGCGCTCACGTTGCACGAAGCGGGAGAGAACTGCAAATCAGATAGTTAAAGACCTTCCGTTGCCCCGCACAGCCTTCGGATCAGGTCTGCAAGACCCCGGGATTGAACTTGCCCACGTCAGGATTCAAGGCACAAGCCTCCAGCGCCGCGATCAGCACCTCTCTCGTCTTCACCGGATCGATAATCGCGTCAATCCAAAGCCGCGCCGCTCCGTAGCGCGGATCGGCCTGCGCGTCATAGGTCGCCTTGATCTCGTCATAGAGAGCCTTCTTCTCCGCATCCGACAATACCTTCCCGCCGCGCTCCATCTGCCTGGCACGAACTTCAGCCAGCGTACTCGCCGCCGAGGCCCCACTCATCACCGCATAGCGCGCCGTCGGCCACGCAAACAGGAACCGCGGATCATAAGCCTTGCCGCACATTGCATAGTGACCGGCGCCAAAGCTTCCGCCAACGATCACCGTGATCTTGGGCACCACGCTGGTGCTTACCGCCGAGACCATCTTTGCTCCCGCGCGAATAATTCCCGACCACTCCGCGTCCTTGCCCACCATGAACCCATTCACATCATGCAGAAACACCAGCGGCACCAGGCTCTGATTGCAATCCATAATGAACCGCGCCGCCTTTTGCGCGCTCTCCGTATAGATGACTCCGCCAACTTCGATCCGATTCATTCCCGCCGCTGGACCCATGGCCACCGTCTGGTTCTGATTCGTCTTCTGATTGGCTACAATTCCCACAGCCCTGCCGCCAATGCGTGCATACCCGCACAGCACCGTCCTTCCAAAATCCGCTTTGTACTCATCGAACTCGCTGCGATCTACGATGCGTGCGATCACTTCGCGCATGTCGTAGACATTGCTCGCACCCGGCGCCGGATTCAACAAGCCGTACAGGTCCTCGACCGCGAATCTGGGCGCATCCCGAATCGCATCGAATTCTGCGGAGTTGAAAACCTCTCGCCCGGCCCCCGCGGAAACTCCGTGCCGTTCCCCGATCTTACCCACCAGGGAACGCAATCGCGCCAGGCAGAGATGATCGTTGGGCTCCCTGAAGTCCACGGTTCCTGAGATTTCCGCGTGCATCGCCGCACCACCCAGTTCCTCTGCGTCTGTCTTCTGTCCGATGGCCGCTTGCACAAGCGAAGGCCCGGCCAGAAACAACCCCGAACCCTCAGTCATCAAGACGGTATCGGTCATCACCGGCAGATAGGCGCCTCCCGCCACGCACATCCCCATAATGGCCGTAATCTGCGGCACTCCCAGCGAACTCATCACCGCGTTGTTGCGGAACACCCTGCCAAAATCGTCGGTATCCGGAAACACATCCTCCTGCAGCGGCAAAAACACCCCGGCAGAGTCGACCAGGTAGAGAGTGGGAATCCGGTTTTCCAGCGCGATGGTCTGCGCGCGCAACACCTTCTTCGCCGTCATGGGGAAAAACGCGCCCGCCTTGACCGTGGCGTCGTTGGCTATGATCATGCAAAGCCGTCCGCACACACGCCCCAGTCCCGTCACTACGCCCGCACCGGGAGCGCCTCCATATTCGCCATACATTCCATGCGCCGCCCAAAGTCCCAGCTCCAGAAGCTCCGTCCCTTCATCGAGCAGCAGCCTTAGCCTTTCTCTCGCCGTCAACCGCCCCTTCGCATGCTGTGCCTCCGCAGCCTTTGCTCCGCCGCCCAGCCGAATCGCATCCTCCTCCGCGGCGAGCGCCGACCTCAACGCCGCGAGCGCCTCCCGGTTCGCCCTCGCCCGCGGAGCCTGCAAATCCAGCTTCGACCCCAAACTGTTGTCAAACTTCAAATCATCCGCCATGTCGCCGTCCACGAAAACTCGAAGACTATAGCATGTTACTTATCATCTGCGCATCATGCCGCCAGGACAGGAGTTGATGCGATGGAAGAGTCGAAGCATTCGAATGCTTCGACGGCCACATCAATTTGGATTCGTGAACAGGCTGGAAAGAGGCCTGGATGGCGGCGATGTCCTGCCGCCAGCGGTGGAGCGCCGCGCTGCCGATTGACAGCCCAAGTCAATCCTCCAGCCGCGATCCGCGATCGATGCGAGCCTCAAGGGTGTGCATTGCCTCGTAGATCTCATCGAAGCTCTCGATAGCGAAGAGCAGGTGGTGCATCTCGTCTACCTTGACTGGCGTGCGCAATACTTCGTCGAGATCGAAAGGACGCACAGCGCAGCCGCGGTGCAGAACGTTGGAGCACTCGCCGTTGGAACTGATCAGCCCACTGCCGTAGACCTTCACCTGGCCGTTCTGGCGAATGAGCCCGAACTCCACCGTGTACCAGAAAACGCGCCCAATACGTTCAAGTATTCCCTCGTCGTGAATGCGCGCGCAGAGCTGGCCGTAGTGCGCGAGAAAATCCGTGAAGACCGGATGCGCGTGCAAGGGCACATGGCCGAAGACATCGTGAAAGATGTCGGGCTCGGGCGTGTATTCGAGCGAGTCGCGGCCGCGCAGCCAGGTGGTGGTGGGAAAGCGGCGGCCGGCGAGCATCTCAAAGAAGGCCGGCGCCGGCATGAAACCGCTGACGGGCGTGGCATTCCAGCCGGTGCGGCGCTCCAGCTTGGCTGAGACCGCGGCCAGGTTGGGCAAACGGTCATAGGGCAGGCAGAGAGACTCGAAACCGTCCAGGTACTCCTGCGCGGCGTGCTGTTCAAGCTGCGGCATGCGGCGGCGCACCAGTTCGGCCCACACCGCGTGCTGTTCCGTGGTGTAGGCCGCGTAATCCTGCTCGATCAGGAACGGCGCGGACTTGGACAACTCCAGCAGCGCGGCCCTCACAGGTTGCCCCTCAGCGCCTGTTCGCGCTCGATGGCCTCAAACAGCGCCTTGAAGTTGCCCTTGCCGAAGCTGCGGCTGCCCTTGCGCTGGATGATCTCGTAGAACAGCGTGGGCCGGTCTTCCACGGGCCGCGTGAAGATCTGCAGCATGTAGCCCTCATCGTCGCGATCGACCAGAATGCCCAGCCGCTCCAATTCTTCGAGCGGCTCGTCGATGGGCCCCACGCGAGCGGCCAGTTCGGTGTAGTAGCTGTGCGGCACGGTCAGGAATTCCACTCCTTGCGTCTGCAACTGCGAAACGGTGGAGAGAATGTCGTTGGTAGCCAGCGCGATGTGCTGCACGCCCGGCCCCTGGTAGAAATCCAGATACTCCTCGATTTGCGACTTCCTGCGCCCCTCGGCCGGCTCGTTGATGGGGAACTTCACGTAGCCGTTGCCATTGGCCATCACCTTCGACATCAGCGCCGAGTATTCGGTGGATATATCCTTGTCGTCGAAGTGCTGATAGAGCTGAAAGCCCATCACATTGGCGTAGAATTCGACCCACTCGTCCATGGCGTGCCAGCCTACGTTGCCCACCATGTGGTCCACGTACTTGAGGCCCGTGGGGCGAGCCACGGTGTCTGCCTGCTCGGCGCGGAAGCCGGGCAGAAATGCGCCGTTGTAATGGCCGCGCTCAACAAAGGTGTGAATGGTGTCGCCATAGGCGGCGATCGAGGCGGTGGTAACTCGGCCATACTCATCGGCCGTCTCCGCGGGCGCAGCCACCGAGCGCGCGCCGCGGGCTGTGGTCTCGATCCATGCCTGGCGTGCGTCGTCCACCTCGAGGGCAATCACGCGCACGCCATCGCCGTGCCGCGCCACGTGGTCCGCGATCGGGCTGGCGGCCCGCAGCGAAGTGGTAAACACAAAGCAAACCTTGCCTTGCTGGACCACGTAGGAAGCGCGATCGCGTTGGCCCGTCTCCGGGCCGGCATAGGCCACCAGGCTCATGCCGAAGGCGGTGCGGTAGTAGTAGGACGCCTGGCGCGCGTTGCCCACGTAGAACTCAACGTGGTCAGTGCCCTTCAGGGGCAGAAAATCCTGCCCGCTCTTCACCGTGCTGGGTGCAAAGGATGCCATCGGGACCTCCGGTTGTGGCGTGACGGGGCCAAAGTTCAGGGGTGATCCGCATCACATCTAAGCAAAAGCATAGGCCGCCGTGTGGACGACATTGAATACCGGTTGAAAGAAAGATCTGACGGTTCGCTTGCTTTTTCTGTGCTGTGAATCCAGTTTGACTTAATAATCGAAGGTAAGCTTACAGCGCAGGCAATACCACGCCGCGGCACTCGCCGAGCGAGATTTCCGGAAAGCCCTCTCGCCGGCAAAAGCCGCGCAGAATCACTTCGTCGCCGTCTTCAAGCGCGGTGCGGCTCTCGCCGTTGGACAGCAGAATGGGCTTCGCGCCGCCGGCGGTGAGTTCAAGCAGACAGCCAGCCGCGTCGTCTTCGCGGCCTGAGACGGTACCGGTGGCCAGAAGATCGCCGGGGAGCAGGTTGCAGCCGTTGCTGGTGTGGTGGGCAATCAGTTGAGCGGGAGTCCAATAGAGATCGCGGAGATTGGCGTGGCTCAGGCGGTGGGGAGCCTGGGCTGCCGCGCGCATGGCGGAGGTCAGCAGCCACGCCTCCAGCGTGAGGTCGATCGCGCCCGTGTATTGATCGGTCGCGTCAAACAAATAGTCGAGCGGATCCGGGTCCTCGGCGGGACGCTGAGCGATGGGGGCGCGAAACGGCGCGAGCGCCGCCATGGGCACCACCCAGGGCGAGACGCTGGTGGCAAAACTCTTGGCCAGGAAGGGCCCCAGAGGTTGATACTCCCAGGACTGGATGTCGCGCGCCGACCAGTCGTTCAGCAGAGAAAGCCCAAAGACGTGGTCCCCGGCCTGGCGGACGGTGATCGGTTTGCCGAGTGGGTTTCCGGTGCCGATATACAGCCCGACCTCGACCTCGTAATCCAGGAACCGCGTGGGGCCGAAGCTGGGGATGCCGCCCGCGACCGGTTTGGTCTGCCCGTGCGGACGCCGGACCTGCGTCCCGCTCACAACCAGCGACGAAGGCCGCCCGTGATAGCCGATGGGCACGAATTTGTAGTTGGGAAGCAGCGGCTGCTCGGGACGAAAGAGCCGGCCCACGCGGGTGGCGTGATGGATCGATGCGTAGAAGTCAGTGTAGTTGGCCGATTCCACGGGCTTCAGCAGCGTGGCGTCTTCCCTGGGCGTGAGCGCGGCGCTGACTACATCGCGCGTGGCTTCGTCCGCCCCCGTATCGAGCAGGTCCATAAGCCGGCTGCGCAAGGCCGCGTGGTTTGCCGCACCGCAGGCCATGAGCGCATTGAGTGTTCGCGTCTCGCAGGCGGCCTGAATCTCGGCCGGCAGCCCCTCAAACAGGCCCGCCCCTTTGCACCAGCGCAGGTCCAGCACACATGCGCCAATACACACACCAGGGCGCGCACGACCGTCCTCCCCGGCAAAGATGCAGTAAGGGAGGCTTTGCAGCGGAAAGCCGCAGGCCGGGTCGTTGGCCGACTCGACCCAACTGTTCCGGCTCCACTCGGCCGCTGAAAACCCATCCATAAACCAGCGCTCCCGCTTGGCAGTCTACGCCCCCGCTTCGATTATCCAGCGCCGGGGAAGTTTTTCTTCAGGCTTTGCCAGCACTCGTAGTATTCATGCTGCAGAATCCTTTCTTCCATCGCGAAGCGGGTGGGTCGCACGGGCAGCCGCGTCTCGAACATGAAAGCCAATGTGCCATCGATAAAATGGGGCTTCAATTCAGCCCTGCCGGCCCGCTCAAAGGTCTCGGCGTCCGGTCCGTGGCCCGACATGCAATTGTGCAGGCTGGCGCCGCCCGGCAGGAATCCCTCCGTCTTGGCGTCGTACTGGCCCAGAATCAGCCCCATGAACTCGTTCATCATGTTGCGGTGGAACCAGGGCGGCCGGAAGGTGTGCTCGGCCACCATCCAGCGCGGCGGAAAAATCGCAAAGTCCACGTTCGCCGTTCCCGCCAGGCCCGAGGGCGCCGTCAGCACAGTAAAGATGGAGGGATCGGGGTGATCGAAGCTCACCGTGTTGATGCAGTTGAAGCGCGCCATGTCGTACTTGTAAGGCGCATAGTTGCCGTGCCACGCAACCACGTCGAGCGGAGAATGATCGATTTCCGCTCGCCACAGCCGGCCCAGAAACTTGGCGATTACCTCGAATGCGCCTTCACGATCCTCGTAGGCCGCCACCGGCGTGAGGAAGTCGCGAGAATTGGCGAGGCCGTTGGCCCCGATGGGCCCCAGATCGGGCAGCCGGAAGCTCTGTCCATAGTTCTCGCAGATATAACCCCGGCCGGCGCCGTCGGGCAGCTCAGCGCGGAACTTGATGCCGCGCGGAATCACCGCCAACTCGCCCGGCGCCACTTCCAAAGCACCGAGTTCGGTGGGCAGCAGCAGCCTGCCCTGCTGCGGGAGAATCAGCATCTCGCCGTCGGCGTTGTAAAAGAAGCGGTCATGCATCGAGGCATTGGCTACGTAGAGATGAATGGCAACGCCATCCTGCGTGGCCGGGTCGCAGTTGCCGCCCAGCGTGACAATTCCGTCAACGAGGTCTGTCTTCTCCTCCGGGATGGGGAGCGGGTTCCAGCGCATCTGGTTGGGCGGCGTGGGCGTCTCGTCGAAGGGACCGCTGCGCATGAACCTGCCATGCGAAAACTCGGCGTAGGGCTCATGCATCACCGAGGGCCGGATGCGGTAACTCCACGTGCGGCGGTTTAGCGCGCGCGGGGCGGTGAAAGCCGTGCCGCTGATTTGTTCGGTGTAAAGCCCAAGCGGCGCGTGCTGCGGGGAGTTCTGTCCCTGCGGCAACGCGCCGGCGTGGGTCTCGGTGGCAAACTCGTTGCCAAACCCGGACTGATACCCGGTGTGATTTTGGTGTTGAGCCATTGGGGAAGCTCCATCGTGCTCTGACGTCGGGCAGTATCGCATCCGTTCGCAACAACTGACAATCCATTTCCATAGCCAGTCGCGCATTGAGGATTTACTTTCTTAAGAAAAAGGTGCTAAAGTCCTTTCAATCGAAGGGGATGAGGCTATGTCAACGAGCCGTTACAGCCATCGCCATGAACCTGCCGAGCTGGATCGCATCGCCTGGAAGATCATCGAAGAACTGCAGCGGGACGGCCGGCTATCCTGGGCCGAACTGGGCCGGCGTGTGGGGTTGACCACCCCGGCCGTGTCCGAGCGTGTATACCGGCTGGAGAAACTCGGCGTCATCCGCGGCTTCCACGCCGACATCAGCCTGGAGCGGCTGGGCATGCCCATCCTGATCTTCGTGCGCCTGTCGATGGCCGGACCGGAGCAGTTGGTGCGCGCCTTTCAAAAGCAGGTGAAGACGTGGGAGGAGGTGCTGGAGTGCCACCGCGTCACCGGCTCCGACTCCTTCATCGTCAAGGCGCGTGTGGTCTCGGTTGAACATCTGGAGCGCTTTCTTGACAAGCTGGGTCACTTCGGGACCACTTCAACCGCAACCGTGCTCTCATCGCCGGTGCTCCAAAGAATCATTACCGAGAAGGTCATCGAGCAGTTTCATAATGGCGAGTAAGAGTGGCCGCAACATTAACTACTGTGAAGTAGTCGTTTCTGTTTCATAATATGCTTCCCTGCGGCGCTGAATGTTCAAAGCACAAGATGGCGTATTCCCTTGAAAATCTGGCCTTGTGTGCTGCGATGGGCTGCTCCCCGGCTACTTGAACTCCAGCCTCTGTCCTCGGTCCGGTCCTGGCGGAAAGGGCGCTCCATTTGAACCGCTCGCGTCTGCATCCATTTCCGGCATCAAACAGGATGGCATATCCTGCCTTATGATTCCTACCGGAGAAGAAGTGTCTGCAAAAGGCTCACGGCAGGCAGCGAAATATGGAAGGAAGGCGATGGACAATTTCTGGACCAGAAGGCAGTTTTTGAGCCGGGCGGCTGGTTCCGCGGTCTCTCTCGCGCTTGCGGGGCCGGGGAAAAGTGCGCTGGCCTACGGTGCGGGCACATCGGCTCTGCGGGGTAGATTCCTGACCCATGTTTCGGTAGTCCGCGTGAACCAGATTGAGGTGACTCCCGATCGCTCGATCGGCGAGGACGAGGCCACGGACAACCGTCCGGATCGTATCCGCTCGCGCCGGGAAGCCTTTGCGCGAGGCTGCCCGGAGGGCAGGATGACCTGGGCGATAAGCTGGCTGGCTCTGAACGACACCCGGCAGGAGTACAAAGACGCGCGGCGCCTGCTGGTTTCCTTTCACGAACGGTATGGCGACGAGATCACGTTCATTCCGGGGGGCTACTTCGCGCCGATGTTTGACACCCGCGAACATATCCGGGAGACGATTCACAAGGCGTTGCGGTTGATCTCCGAAATGGTGGGCAATGGGTATCGCCCACAGTGCCTGGTGGCAGGATTTCTGGATGCGGAGAGTCAGAGATTCCTCGCCACCGAAGAGGGCATTCATGTTTGCCAGGGCCAGATATGGAGCCAGCACGGCATCGACAACGGCGATGGCGACGGCGGCATCTGCTATCCCTATTACCCCAGTCGCGAGCACTATCTCAAACCGGCCCAGGGGGCCGCGGATTTTATCGACTGCGTCTGCCTCGATGGCTGGACGTGCGATTTTCTTGCAGCCCGTCGTGAGGGCTTTCAGGGCGGGTTCAACAGCCGCCTGGGCGTGGGGCCCATCGAGACGGTGGGAAACCTGGGAAAAGAAGCCGGCCGTAAGGAGATGATGGATACCACCGCGATGCACTTTGACCAGGGCCACGCCCTGAATGGATTTGGCTGGGTGACGGGAATTTGGGAGGTATCAGTGGGCCACGATGAGGACCTGACCTGGTGGCTGCAGGCCGTCAAGGACAGGTGGCCGGACACACAGGTGCTGACTGAAGGGGCGTTCGGCCTGGAGTGGCGGAAGCATGCACCCGACAATGCGTCACTCAACTACCGGTTCGATGCCAAAGGAACCGGGGCGCCCGGCTCAGAGAAGGAATTGGAAATCCAGTGGTTCATGAACCGGGAGTTTCGGCTGGGGCTGCTAAGAAACTGGATAACGAGCAGTTCTCCCATGGTGATTGACTTTACCCGGTACGATTTGAGGGCGCATGAGCCCCAAACCCTGGAGCGGGAATGGAGCCTGATGAACGTGCTGAATCAGAAGGGTACGCGGCCCGAAGACAAGCCGATCCGGTTGGGACGATTGACTCCCGAAGATCAGCGGCGCATCTATGCGCGGTACCCGGAGCTGAAGAAGCTGGCCTGAAAACTCTCAGCCGAATGCGAGCCGCTTCCAGGGTCTACGCACCGGGCATATTGCTCGGTCCTTCGGACGTTCTCCATTGCAGCGAACTGACGACTGATGGCAAGGCATACAAATCGAATGGCTGAGAACGAAGGATGATGGAACAGTGCCGGAGAAATCGAGAAGGAACGATCTCGCTTACACAGCGAAAGGCCAGAACGCTCAGAATTGCTTCGCTCTTCGGCTGCAGAGGAGGGGGTTGGTCTTGCGAAACCGCTCAAAAGGAGCATATTCTTGGATGTTCAGAGCTGGAAGAGGAGATTCCTGTAACGAAAGGAGTACTTTACATGTCAGCAAAGCGAATTGGTATTCTCACGGGAGGCGGCGACGTCCCGGGCCTGAATTCGGTCATCAAGTCGGTCGTCTACAGGGGGGCCGAAATGGGATGCGAGGTCCTAGGCATCCGCCGCGGCTGGGAAGGATTGACGCACGTCGATCTGAAAGATCCGGCGAGCCGGTCGCGGTACATCCAGCCGCTCAACCGCGAGAACACTCGCACTATCGATCGCACGGGCGGCACCTATCTGCACAGCTCGCGAACCAATCCCACCAAGATGAAAAAGCTGCCGCCGGTGCTGGAGGGCCAACAGTTTTCAAGTAAACAATCCACCAAGAACGGAGTAACGAGCACGCTGTTCGACGTGACGCCGGCGGTGCTGAAGAACATCGAGACGCTGGGGCTCGATTACGTGGTGGCGATCGGCGGCGATGACACCCTCAGCTATGCCGCCGAACTTGACCGGCACGGCGCCAAGGTGATCGCGGTGCCGAAGACGATGGATAACGACGTTCGCAACACCGAGTATTGCATAGGGTTTTCAACCGCCATTACGCGTGCCATGGACGCCATCGAGCGGCAGCGGACGACGGTCGGCTCGCACGAGCGCATCGGCATCTTCCGGGTGTTCGGCCGCGACGCCGGCTACACCGCTCTTTACACCGCCTACGTGACATCCTTGCGCTGCTGCATCCCCGAGTACAAGGTGAATTTGCAGCACCTGATCGAAATCCTGGTCACTGACAAGCACAACAATCCCAGCAATTATTCGCTGGTGATTCTTTCCGAGGGCGCAGAGTGGGAAGGCTACAAGGTGAAGGAATATGGCCCAGCCGATGCCTTCGGCCACCGCAAGAAGATGAGCGTGGCGGAGGACCTGAGCAACGAGATTAAGGATGCCACCGGCGATGAGACCGTTGTCAGTGACCTGACATACGATTTGCGCTCCGGCAGTCCGGATTTCGTTGACCGCCTGGTGGCCATCACCTTCGCCGGAATGGCGATGGATGCCGTGGAAGAGGGAAAGAGCGGCCTGATGACGGCGATCAGCAGCGGCTGCTACGCGATGGTGCCGATCCCCGATCCCAAACTCGGGCCGCGCAAAGTGGAGATCGCCACTATGTACAACACGGAGCGATACCGGCCGACTTATAACCTCAAGCTGGGCCTGCCAATTTTCCTGACGCGAGGCTAGTGTCGGGGGGAGAGGCCTGGACAGAAGCCTGTTTGTTCCGGCGCCAGAGGCGCATGTGGCCGAGAATGCGGAGTACATGCTTGTTCGAAGCCCCAGCCAATGGGCAATCCAGACGAATACCCAGCTATCTGAGCTAATCAAAATGGAGAACTTCAGCGTGCTTGGGCCGGCGGATTCGGATGGTTTCCGAAGGCCGCAAGCCAAGTTGAAAGGAGCTTCTCCCTAAAGGGCGCGTCCGAAGCGTGGAGGATATCACGGATGAAGAGCGCCCGCAGTGGACATGTACGACTGGATCGGACTCGTCCCGGCCATTCTCCACGCCTGGTACCCAGGCCAGCAAGCGGGGAGGGTTCCCGGAAAGCACCCGCCCTTTATTCAAACTCAGCCGGGAGACGAAGAGCCAGCCCACTTACATGCCGGTCGTAACTTCGCCTGCCGATCCTATGGCTCGCCCAACCTTTGTTGACTCGACTCCGCACTCTCGGGCTGTGGTTCTTGCTGTGCTCGAATAGAATGGTCTACGCCATGAACACAAAGGCAATTCGTAGTGATTGGGTAGGACGGATCATCGACGGAAGATTCACCCTCCTCCAATGGATAGGCGGCTCTGGAGGAGGTGGTGTCTTTCTCACGGAACTACAGGGGCATGGATCGCAGAAAGCCGCCATCAGGCTCATTCCGGCCGATGCCAGGGACGCGGAAGCCCACATCGCTGGCTGGGCGGTGACAACGACCCTTTCTCATCCTCACCTGATGCGCCTGTTTCACACTGGGCGTGGTCAGATCGACAGCGCCGGGCTGCTCTACGCCGTGACGGAATATGCCGAAGAGGTTCTCGCACAGGTTCTTCCCGAGCGGCCACTCACGCCCTCCGAGACCAGAGAGATGCTCGACCGAGTCCTCGACGCGCTCTCCTACCTTCACGGGAAAGGTCTCGTGCACGGTCACCTCAAGCCATCGAACATCATGGTCGTCGACAATCAGGTGAAGCTTTCTGTGGACAGCCTTCATGTCGGGGGCGAGCCTGGCAAGCACTTTCCTGCGCTAAACATATATGACGCACCGGAAAGCGTCACCGAGACGATCTCCCCGGCCGCGGACGTCTGGTCGCTCGGCGTCACCCTGGTCGAAGCCCTGACCCAACATCCGCCGGTTTGGGACAGATCGACACAGAGGGAGCCGATTGTGCCGGAATCCATTCCACAACCCTTCGCCGACATTGCGCAGGAATGTCTCCGGTCCGACCCCACGCGCCGATGCACCCTCAGCGATGTCAAGGCTCGTCTCGAACCTGCCCGATCTGTCCCGGACCCGGCCGGCAAAACCGCTGGAACGGTACCTGCCAAACTTCGCGTGGCGGTAATCATTGCCGCAGTGCTCGTTCTGATTGCGGTCATCGCAGCTCTGCTACTGCGATCTCACCATGTTGAGCCATCGTTTCCAGCCGGGAAAAAACTCGTGCTCACGATCCCCGCTCCCCCACCTCAATCTCCAATTCCGGGGACTCAAACCTCCAATGGTGCGGCCGTCAAGGGTGCTGTCGCTGAGCGGGTTCTGCCCGACGTACTCCCAAGTGCGAGGGAGTCCATTCGCGGCCAGGTCGACGTGACGATACGAGTCACGGTTGATCCAGGCGGCAATGTTTCGAATGCGGCCTTCGACTCGCCGGGACCAAGTAAGTATTTCGCCAAACTGGCCCTGCAAGCCGCCCAGCACTGGAAGTTCAAGCCTGCGCAAGTTGATGGTCAGGCCGTCTCCAGCGTGTGGATCCTTCGATTTCAGTTTAGACAAACCGCCACCGAGGTCACTCCCGTCGAAGCATCTCCCTAACGGGCGAAAGAACCAGCCCGGGTCTCAACATGGGACTCTCCCCACCGAGTTTTCCGCCTGCCCTCAGTACGTCCGACGGCTGAGCGACGCGTCCTGGAATCTATGAGGCGTTTTCGACGTGAAGGGCGGTTTTTCCGACGGCACCACCTCAAAACTCGTCATGGCGCACCGCTTGACCTGAATCAGGGAATCCGGCACGCTGGTCTGGGCATGAGAGCACAGTACTGGAGCAGCACTACACCGTAGGGAGCTTGCCAAGCTGTGGGGGTTCTCGACCACCACGGTGAGGGACTGGTTCGACGGCGTACCCGGCGGCCTGGTGGCGGAGCACCCCGAGACGATGCACAGGCGGGGGTACAAGTCGATCCAGGTGCCTCAGAGTATCGCTGACCGGGTTCACACGCGACACGTATCGCAGTAAATTCATTTAGAGAGAAAAGAGGGTCGCCTGGGCTGAATACCGAAGCGACGCTCTTTTTTACTTGAAAAGTGCATGACTGATCCCCCATTTTCATGCATTTCTTGATTTAGTTGAATGTTGTGGGATTGAAAGCACCTAACCTACTGAATCTAATAGCGTTCTACTTGATCAGGTGCATCGTTCTCCAGGGTACGGGCCGGGGCCGGGGAAGAAAGCACCGGCCGGTTATGAGCGGTTTAAGTCCCTGAGAATCAGTAAGTGCTTTGTTATCAATGTGATAATATAAACTCAACCGATTCTAACAGGCCGTGATGAGATTGTCCCGGTGGAATTCCGGTCCGTTTCCTTGAGGCCTAGCGCACCACGCCCGCATCCCGTGTGGGCCAATAGACGAAGACGGCCTTGCCGTAGATGAGCGAGTGCTCGACCGGGCCAAACTCGCGGCTGTCGGAGGAGATGGACCGGTGGTCGCCCATCATAAAGTAGGTATCATCGGGAACGATGATCTCCGCCATGGACTTGGTGTCGCGGTACTCCTCGGGAACGTAGCTCTCGATCTGCGGCTGGCCGTTGAGCCAGACTTGGCCGTGGTCGATGCGCAGGCGGTCTCCGGGAAGGGCGATCACGCGCTTGATGTAGCTCTTTTCCGGATCGCGCGGGTAGTGGAAGACCACCACGTTTCCACGCTCGATGGCTGATATGTGATAGACAAACTTATTGATGAACAGGCGGTCGCGATCCTCCAGCCGCGGCAACATGCTGGTGCCTTCCACGCGGACCGGTTGGTAAAGAAAGGTGATGATCAGCACCGAGGCACAGGCGGAAACCACCAGATCGCGCAGCCACAGCCCGATGCCGCCAGCCCTGTAAGCCGGTGCGAGTGCATGGTTGGGTTCCGGCTGGCCGGTGTCTGCCGGGAGGCCGACAGGCGGGTTGGGAACTGGGAAGGAGTCGTTGGGGACTGTTTGCATCTCTCTTCTAGATTACTCGCAACCGAGGCCTCCGGGCGGACAGAGGACGCGGGCGCGGTTGGGCTTTGCGAGCGGTTTGGGCTGGTTGGCCGCGGGAACCAGTGCCGGCGCCGCGCCCGGCGGCTCGGAGCTGAGGTTTGGTTCTTCAAGTATAAGTGGCCGCTGCAGGAGCATCTCCACCTGTGTTCCGCTCTCGATGTTGACATCGGCGCCGCGCGTAAAGAGCGACACCAGGCCGACAGCGGCAGCTCCAGCCGCAATTCCTACTACGCCTCCGGCAATCGGATGCCCGCCCGCCAGACCGCCTATCGAGCCAACAGTACCTCCCGTTGGAATCGCAATCTCCGCAGTCTTGGCGGCATTGCGTCCCTTGTCCCCGCCTTGCTCGATGGTTCCCTCTCCATCCTCCTTCACGGTTTGCTGCCGGGCGCCGGGAAGGCTGTTGACGATGCCTGGAATCTCCACCACCGTACCGTTGGGAAAGATGATGGAGGTGAAATGCATATCAAGCTGCGAATTGCCTTTCACCCGCCCTGCGCGCACCACGCGGTCCACCACGCCCTGTACGTACACCCCGGCTGGAATCATGACCCTGTTCCCGACCACCACCGGGAAAGTCGAGGCGAGGTAGACGCCATCGCCGGGCTTGGCGCTTTTGGTGTTGATGCCGCTGCGCAACTGCAACAGAACCTTGGTTCCGGCGGGGACGGTGTAAGTCTTCCCGGCTGCGACGGAGGCTGGCGCGTCGGCGGGCGTGGGGTCAGCCTGCACAGCGGCCGGAGCGGGTTTCTCCGGCGCGGGCGATGCTGGGGACCATTGTGCCGGCGTGCCGGCGGCAGCTTCCGGCTGCGCAGGCGCCTGAGCCTGGCCAGTCTGCGCGAAACAAGGATTGGAGGCTGCGGCCATAAGGCTCAGTGCGATTCCAGCGGTCAGCGTTCCGTGCAACAGACGCATCAATCCCTCCAAAGCTCTCCTTACTGCCATAGACGCGCCGCCCTCATTGAAGGATAGCGTCAGGGGACAGCTTCAGGATAGTCTCATGCGCTGCCGAGACACGAAAATGCGCCGCGGCACACTGCGGCCGGGCTCCAATCGCGTTACGATGCAAGAGAGCGATGGAGACTGAAGCCACCCCGCCTGATCCTACCCATGCCGGCGCCCGCCAGCGGTTTTCCGCTGTCTACCGCGTGCTGGCCGGCGCCATCGCCGCCCGCGCCTTCCCCGGCTGCGCCTTTGGGGTTCTGGCCGGCGGCAAAGTCGTGCTCCAGGACGCACTGGGTCGCTTCACCTATGACGAGGGCGCGCCCACCGTGGCCGTGGAAACCATCTACGACGTAGCCAGCCTCACCAAGGTGGCGGCAACCACGGCCGCGGCCATGCTGCTCTGGCAGCGCGGCCTGCTGGATCTGGACACGCCCCTGGGCGAGCTGCTGCCCGGCTTTGTGGTGGGCCGCGCGCCCGATCAACACGCCCGCTACGTCAAGCTCCGCCATCTGCTGGCCCACAGCTCGGGTCTGCCGGGCTATGTGGAGTTCTATCGCACGGTAACCACGCCGGCCGCGCTTTTTCGGGCCTGCATGGAGCTGCCTTTGGAAGCCGAGCCCGGCGCGCGCGCCGAGTACTCCGATCCAGGCTTCATTCTGCTCGGCAAGGCGCTGGAGGTGTTTACGCGCGAATACCTTCCAACCTGGGTTCGCCGCGAGGTCTTCTATCCGCTTGAGTTGGCAGCCACAGGATTTTGTCCATCGCATGGGGCGCGAACGGCAATTCCGCCCACCGAAGAGGACACCGACCTGCGCCAGCGCCGCATCCAGGGCGAGGTTCAGGACGAAAATGCCTGGCTGCTCAAAGGCGCCGGCGGCCACGCTGGGCTTTTCTCCAACGTGCCGGACCTGTTGCGCTTTGCAGGCGAAATTCTGGGGGCCGGATCTGCAATCGGCGCCGAGACAGAAAGTCCCCGCCTGTTTGACGCGGCGACAATCGAACACTTCGCCCGCCGGCAGGGTCCGGAGGGCAGTTCGCGGGCGTTGGGGTGGGATACGCCCTCGCCGAATTCCTCCTCTGGCCGCCATTTCTCGCCGCGCTCGATCGGGCACCTGGGTTACACCGGCTGCTCGCTGTGGATTGACCTGGATGCCGGGGTCGTCGTTGCGCTGCTCAGCAACCGCACCTGGCCGGACCGCAAGAGCCAGTTGATTCGTGAGGTGCGGCCGGCATTTCACGACGCCGTGCGGGATGCGCTTTAACAATTCAGCAAATACGGTGCTTGCGACGGTTGGAGCCGTGGAGAATTCTCTGGGGAGTTGACGGGTTTGCAGATACAATTAAAACTTGGGGACAGACGCGATGCTCACCAGTTCCACGATCCAGGAGACGGCCGGCGCCCAAGCAAACGACACCAAGAAAGACCAGGCCTCCCTGCTTCAACAATTGACGACTGAGAGCCAAAACGAGGCTTCTCAAGGGTTTGACACCAAATCCGCTCTGGAGATCGCACGCATCATCAACCATGAGGATGCAAAGGTCGCGGCAGCGGTCAAAAAGGCGATTCCGGAGATTGCGCAGGTCATTGACCAGGTAGCCCGCAGCCTGCGCGATGGCGGCCGGCTGATCTACATCGGGGCCGGTTCCAGCGGGCGGCTCGCGGCTCTCGACGCCTCCGAATGCCCACCCACCTACTCCTCGGCCCCCGGACAAGTGCAGTACATCATGGCTGGCGGACCCAAGGCGCTGGCCTCGGCCGTCGAGGTCAACGAGGACTCGGAAGAGCTTGGCCAGCGGGACATTGCCCGCCGCCGCCCCACGCGCAAGGACGTGGTGGTGGGGCTATCCGCCTCGGGCCGCACTCCCTACGTGGTAGCCGCCGTGGCCTACGCCCGCGCCCGCGGCGCCCATACCGCTGCTGTGACCTGCAACCACGAGACTCCTCTAGCTGCGGCTGCCGAAATCGCCATCGTTGCCGAGGTCGGCCCTGAAGTGATCTCCGGTTCCACGCGCATGAAGGCCGGCACCGCCCAGAAGATGGTCCTGAACATGATCACCACCGGCGCCATGACCCGGTTGGGCTATGTGTACGAGAACCTGATGGTCAACGTGCACATGCAGAACTCCAAGCTGGTCGAACGCGGCATCCGCATCCTTATGTGCGCCTGCAAGATCGACCGCGAGATTGCGGTGCAAACCATCAAGAGCGCCGGGCGCAGCGTCCCCGTGGCCCTGGTGATGCTCAAAGCCAAGGTCGACAAGCCCGAGGCCGTCCGCCGCCTGGCCAAATCCGACGGCAATGTGCGGCTGGCTGTCGAGGACAATATGCCGGAGCTGTAGCGGTTTGTCTGCTGAGGAGACAAGAACGTTCCGGCCACTTGCAAAATGAGCGGACGAGCGAACGGCAAGCCAGGGATCCTTGCGCAATACCTTTTATAGCTGGTACTCCCACAGGTCGTTGAGATCTCCCGATTTGCCTGTCGAGTCGTCGCCAAACCCGCCGAAGAGCCAGAGATTTCCAGAGTTATCCACCCAGGTTGCAGCACCCACTCGCCCTCCGGGAACATTGCCGGAGGCCGGAGTCCCCAGTGTTCCGTACGTCCCCATCAGGCCGCCGACGTTCGAGCCACCCATCCAGGTCCACTCGCCCCCGGAACATTGCCGGGAGCCGCCGTCCCCAGCGTTCCATAGCTCCCCGCCTGATTGGCGGTTTTAGCTCCACTCACCCACGTCCACTCATTGGGACTGCTCGGGGTGGGGCCTGGAGTCGGGGTGGGGTTTGGAACCGAGCCCGCTCCATTGCATCCCGTAAAAGCCAGAAACGCCATCACCGCCAGCATCAACACAGCGGACTTCATCCGGCTCTCCATACAGAATCTCCGTTCCTGAGTCTGTAATTCAGTCCGCTCCTGTGCGAAGGAATCCGCGCAGAGGCTCCCTGGACGATACGCGAAAACTCCCGCGTGGCAGTCTCCCTGTTGTAGACAGGTTCATCAGTCCAGTGCTTTGCCGTCTGCCGTTATTCAGATAGACGCCTTCGCCGGGTGGAAGTTTATAGCCAGGGGGCAACTCTCTCTCTCCATTGCGCTCCATTGCGGCGGGTTGCGATGCTCCCTGCGCTTATCCCAGCCAACCGACAACGTCCGACCAATTGTACTCAAGATCCGTTGCCGGCCCGCCGCCCGGAACCTCATGAAATCCCTGCCGCATCCGCCGCAGCGATTTACACTAAAAAGGCCAGGAGCTGCTCAATTTTCATGGATAAATTTGTCATTCGCGGCGGCAATCCGCTGGTGGGCACCATCCGCGTCTCGGGCGCAAAGAACTCAGCGCTGCCTTGCATGGCCGCGGCGATTCTGACCGAGGATGAGGTCACTCTGGAAAACATTCCGCAGGTGCGGGACATCGAAACCGAGCGCCGGCTGCTTGTGTCGATGGGCGCCGAGGTCGAACTGGGCTACGGGCGCGCGAAGAGCCGCACCAAAATCAGTTGCCGGACCCTCTCCGACCCCGAAGCCAAATATGAGATCGTGAAGACCATGCGGGCCAGTTCCCTGGTGCTGGGCCCGCTCGTGGCTCGCGCCGGCATGGCGCGCGTGGCCATGCCCGGCGGCTGCGCCATCGGCGGCAGGCCCATCGACCTGCACATCAAGGGCCTGGAAAAGATGGGCGCCACCATTACCCAGGAGCATGGATACCTGGAGGCGCGCGCTGACCGGCTGCGAGGCGCGCACCTGGTATTCGACAGGATCACAGTCACCGGCACAGAGGACTTGCTGATGGCCGCCGTGCTGGCCGACGGCGAAACCCTGATGGAGAACTGCGCGCACGAGCCCGAGGTCATTGACCTGGCATCCCTGCTGACCGCCATGGGCGCAAAGATCGAGGGGGCGGGAACCTCCACGATCCGCGTGCAGGGCGTGCAGCGGCTCCATGGCGCGCGCTACCGCGTCAACCCCGATCGCATCGAAGCGGGGACATTTCTGATAGCGGGCGCCATCACCAGCGGCGATCTGATTGTGGCCAACTGCAACCCGAATCACCTGCGCGCCCTGATCGCCAAGCTGGAAGAGGTCGGCGTCCGTGTGGACATTCTCGGCCCCGACGCGGTGCGCGTGCGTGCCGGCGGGCCACTGCGCGCGGCCGACATCTCTACCGAGGAATACCCCGGCTTCCCCACCGACATGCAGGCACAGTACATGGCGCTGGCCACGCAGGCCGAAGGTGTAAGCCTGGTGAAGGAAAACATCTTCGAAAACCGCTTCATGCACGTGCAGGAACTGGTGAGGATGGGCGCCAACATCAAGGTGGACGGCAGCTCGGCCACGGTGCGCGGGCCGGCCAGACTTTCCGCGGCAGCTGTGATGTGCTCCGACCTGCGGGCTTCGGCGTCGCTGGTGCTAGCCGCGCTGGTTGCGGACGGCGAGTCCATCCTGGACCGCGTTTATCATATGGATCGCGGCTACGAGCGCATAGAGGAAAAGCTGCGCGGCGTGGGCGCGCAGATTCGGCGCATGGGAAACATATTTAATCCCAAAGAGGGCGAGACGCCAGCGGACTGACGGCTCGAATCACGCTAGCGCCAGCTTACGGCCACATGCCAGCGTAGTCCATGCCGGGCAGTCTTGTGCAGCACGCGCTCATACTCGCGCAGTTCGACAAGTACAGGCTGTGTTTCCGAACCCAGGGCGGCGGGATTCACAATCAGGAAATCGATCAGGGCGCGCATGGTGAGCAGGCCGTCCGGGGCGTTGTACCATTGAGGCTGTGGCAGGTGCCGGGCCCATTCGGGGTTCCCAGCGCCCTGCTCGAGTAGCAACGCCATGGAGTTCTCATCGGCGGAAAAGAATTCAAGCAGAGGAGTCACGTGCAAGCGTTCGGCCAGCCGTTCCAGGGCGTCTTCGTTGCGGGCCAGAGCCTGGCCGTTCACAAAGATGTCGAACCCAGGGTCCTCCCCTTCAACGACAATGTATAAACTGGCAGCCATCGTTCTGAGTTTAGTGGAGATAGAGACCGGAAGGGCGGAAAACTCCGCTCCGGTTATCCAATCAATCACCGGGGCGGTCATACCCCGCGGTTACGCAAGTATACCCAGAAGTTTGGCCGCTGAGACAAAAGAGTTATGGCAACGGTCCGCAAAGGGCGGATTCTAGTAAATGGCAGCCATTCCGTTTGGAGGTGAGTGCTGTGAATTGGAGTGAACTCCCGGACCTGGCAGCCGTTGGCCTCTTGGCTGGCGCCTTTGCATCCGTGGCCCGGAGTAACCATACACAGGTATCCAGAGTCTGGCTCACCGGCTGGCTGATGATCGTGCTTCATTTTGGAGCCTTCCTTTTCCTGTCCGTTCCCGGCATCTGGGGAATGTTGGCTGAATCTGTTGGACTTGCTGCACTGACCTGTGCAGGGGTGCTGTTCATGTGGGCCTCGGTTCCCCACCGCAAGGAGAACTCCAGCCGCTGGATTCTTGCATCGTTGCTGGTATCGAACACACTGTATGTTTGCCTTTGGGTTTTCGGCTCTGCCGCAGGTTGGGCTTTGAACGTGTCCGCGGCCCTGATTGGCGCTTTGCCGCTGTTGGTTGCTCTTTCAACGATGATCCGGGTCAACAACCCGCTGCGTTGGACGAAGATCGGCCTGTATTGCGCCCTCTCGCTCTTCCTTCTCCTGATCCAGCATCGGCCCGGAAACGGCAAGGACCTGGCCCTGAATGCCGTGCTGTTTACCGTTTACCTGGGCTGCTGTATCCATTTCTGGTACGCGTACCGCCGCGCCACCGCCGGAGCATTCATCACCATCGCCGGATTCCTGGCCTGGGCGTCCGTGTTTGTGGTGGCGCCGGTGACGCAGGCATTCTGGCCTGCGGTTGCGGCCCATATCGAGGGCGAGGTGTGGAACCTGCCCAAATTTGTGGTGGCCGTGGGCATGATCCTGCTGCTGCTGGAAGACCAGATCCAGCACAACCGGTATCTGGCGCTGCACGACCATTTGACCGGACTGCCCAACCGCCGGCTCTACCAGGACCGGTTGGCGAGCGCTCTGGAACGGGCCCGCCGCTTTGAAACGCAGACCGCCCTGCTGGTGATAGACCTCGACTACTTCAAGCAGGTCAATGACACGCTGGGCCATCATGTGGGCGACCTTGTATTGCAACGCGTTGCAGTCCTGTTTTCCTCACGCGTCCGCCGCTCCGACACTGTGGCGCGGACCGGCGGAGACGAGTTTTCCATCATCCTGGAGGAGCCCACCAGCCGCGAAAATGCCGAACATGTGGGCCAGTCTTTGATGCACCTCCTCAACGAACCCCTCGAGGTTGCCGAACACACAGTGCATATTGGCGCCAGCGTCGGCATTGCGGTCTTTCCCGAGGATGCACGCGAAATGGAGGCCCTCTGCATCGCAGCCGATCTGCGCATGTACGATGCCAAGCATGACGCTCAAGATATCGGCGAAGAAGAGGACTTTCCAACAGGCCGTTTGCATCCCCGGCTTAAGCCCGGTGCGCAGGATGGCATGCAGGTAGCGGATTAGGGCGGCTTCTTGATTCAAACGCCAAAAAAGCCCGGACTTGGCGTCCGGGCCTTTTTGTTGCTTCAGAGAATGCTCGGCTGCTAACCCTGACCTCCCCCACTGCCTGGTCCGCGGCCGCCACCACCGGGCCGGCGACGCCGCCGGCGGCGATTGTTGTTGTTGGCCGGAGGACGGCCCGCACCAGCCGGTTGACCGACGGGGACCGGCGCACCCTCAATGCGGTTGAAGTTCGGTTCGTTCTCCTCGTCGAACTTCTCGTCCCCCTCGTCGTCGAAGTCGTCACCGCCCTCGATGAGGATCGTACTCTGGTTCGATTTCGGCTGGCGCTCGTCAAATTCGTGGCGGGGCCTGGCCGGCGGGGCAGGCGCGACGAAAGCGGCTGGAGATTCGGATGCGGCGATCTCCACCTCTTGTGCCTCGGCTGGAGCCGATTGAGCCAGCTTGGCCTTCTGTTCCTTGATGAGCGCTTTGCGGCTGAGCTTAATGCGATTGCCCTCGATGGCCAGAACCTTGACCATCACCTGATCGCCCTCGCGCAGCTCGTCCTTCACTTCCTTCACGCGATGTTCTGCGATCTCGGAGATGTGCAGCAGGCCATCGGTGCCGGGGAACAGCTCGACAAATGCGCCGAACTCGGCCAGCCGCACCACCTTGCCCAGGTAGATCTTGCCCACTTCAGGCACAGCGGTGATGTTCCCGATGATTTCGAGCGCCTTCTTCAGCCCCTCAGCGTCGCAAGAGGCGACGCTGACCCGGCCAGTATCGTCTACATCGATCTTGGCGCCGGTCTGCTCGATGATGCCGCGGATGGTCGCGCCACCTTTTCCGATCAGGTCGCGAATCTTGTCGGTGGGAATCATCACGGTTTCGATGCGGGGCGCATACTGCGAGCGCTCCGTGCGCGGTCCGTCGAGCACGGCGTCCATCTTGTCCAGCAGGAAGAGCCGGCCTTTGCGCGCCTGCTCCATGGCCTGCTCGAGAATCTCGTGGGTCAGGCCGCCGATCTTGATGTCCATCTGCAGCGCGGTGATGCCCTTGCGGGTGCCGGCCACCTTGAAGTCCATATCGCCGTAGTGGTCTTCCGCGCCGGCAATATCGGTGAGGATGGCGTAGTCCTCGCCCTCCTTCACCAGGCCCATGGCTACGCCGGCCACCGCTCCCTTGAGGGCGATACCGGCGTCAAAGAGCGCCAGACTGGCGCCGCAAACCGTAGCCATCGAGGAGGAGCCGTTGGACTCGAGAATGTCGGAGACGATGCGGATGGTGTAAGGCGACTCTTCGGGGCTGGGCAGAACCGCGGTGATGGCCCGCTCCGCCAATGCTCCGTGGCCGATCTCGCGCCGGCCTGTGCCGGTCATGCGGCCGGTCTCGCCCACGCAGAAGGGCGGGAAGTTGTAGTGGAGCATGAAGGGTTTCTTCTTCTCGCCTTCATAGCTCTCCAGTCGCTGGCCGTCGTCGGTAGTGCCCAGCGTGGCCGTGACCAAAGCCTGCGTCTCGCCACGAGTAAACAAAGCCGAGCCGTGTACACGGGGCAGAACGCTGGTCTCGATGGTGATTTGGCGAATCTGATCGAATTCGCGGCGGTCGGGCCGGATGCGCTCGTGGGTCACCTGCTCGCGGAAGATCCGTTCACGCAGGTGCTCATAATAGTGTGCCAGCTTCTTCTTGGCTGCGGGATCGTCGGCGGGCAGGTCAGCGGCAAGCTCGTCCTTGATCTGTTTGACCAGGGCGTAGCTTTCGGTCTTGCCGTGAGTCTTGGTGTCCAGCGCATCCTTGAGCCGCTCCTCGACCTTGGCCTTGAGTTCCGCATAGTAGGCCTCATCGAACTCCGGCGCGGTAAATGCCCGCTTGGGCTTGCCGGCCACGGCAACAAGTTCGTCAATGGCGGCGACGATCTTCTTGATTTCCCCGTGGGCAAACTCGATAGCTGCCAGGATGACCTCTTCGGTCTCCTCCTTGGCGCCCGACTCGATCATCACGATGCCGTCCTTGTGGCCGACGACCATGATGTTGACCGTTGTGGCGGAGCGCTCCGCATAGGTGGGATTGGCAACGAACTCGCCGTCCACGCGGCCAACCCGGACAGCGCCAACCGTGGCGCTGAAGGGAATGTCGGAGAGCGCCAGGGCGCAAGCGGCGGCATTGATGCCCACCACGTCAGGGTCGTTCTCCTTGTCGGCGGAGAAGACCAATGCGATCACCTGGGTCTCGTTCCGGAAACCATCAGGGAATAACGGGCGGATGGGACGGTCGATCTGCCGGCAGGTCAGAACTTCTTTTTCACTGGGCCGGCCTTCGCGCTTGATGAAGCCGCCGGGAATGCGCCCGCCGGCATAAGTGTACTCGCGGTAATCCACGGTGAGGGGAAAGAAGTCGATACCTTCCCTGGGGTCGGGGGATGCCACCGCGGTTGCCAGAACAACGGTTTCGCCCGTGGTGACCAGTGCGGCGCCAGAGGCTTGCTTGGCCATGCGGCCGGTCTCAAAGACCAGCCGTTTGCCGCCGGCAAGCTCGACGGCTACTTCATGCTTGGTAGACATAGAGTCCTCTTTTCGTTTTGTTCGCTTGGGAAACTTGTAGGGGGAAGGCGCCGGAGGGCGCGTGAAAGGCGGCGAAGGGCTTGGCCGTAAACAGGACGCGCGCAAGACAGTGGGCCATGCGCGAGGGAGCGGATTCTCCCGGCCTCTGTGCGAGTCTCGCCGCAGGGGCCGCGCTCAGCCGATAGCTGTGCGCCGTCCCTGGCAGCGGTTCAAGGTCGCCAGGTACACCATGGTCCCAGGTTCTGGGTAGAACGGGGGCCGTGACCAATACTCGGTCTGGGCGCTTCCGGGTCAAGGTTTGCTTTCCGTTTACTTGCGGATACCGAGTTTGCCGATCACGTCGCGATAGCGGTCGGAATCGTGCGCCTTCAGGTAATCCAGCAGACGGCGGCGCTTGCTGACCAGCATCAACAGGCCACGCCGGGAAGCATGGTCCTTTTTGTGGGTTTTGAAGTGCTCGGTCAGCTCGCCAATCCGCTCACTCAGAATCGCAATCTGAACCTCCGGCGAACCGGTGTCCGTATCGTGAGTGCGGAAGCGCTCAATCAGTGTTGTTTTCTTAGCAGTCGCCAGCACGGCGTGTGTTACTCCTCTTGTTTTCTCAGGTCCACTCTCAAGTGTCTATAGTGAGATTACCATGAATAAGCGGCCCGGCGCCATTTGCCGGCCAATCCGAACCCGGATGCAAGCCCGTCCCGCTCAGCGCGCGCCGAAGCGGGAGAGCCGGTTGTCGAACTGCTCCCGGATGACCGTCCGTATGCCCCAATTCCCTGAGCGGCGCCGCTACTGCTCCGGCGCCAGCCAATAATTCGCCCGGGCCACGATCCGGGCCCCGTAGTCCTGCGCCGTCCCGACCCGGATGGCGTGCAGGCCGGGGGTGGGGTCGGAGGGGCTGAAGGTGATCAGATACCGGTTGCGCGCGTGCTTGGCCCCATCCACCACCCGCTGTTCGAACGCCTTGTCGCCGGTGAAGGTGGTGTACTCCCCGCCGCTCATGTGGGCAACCTCTTTGGACACGTTCTTCTTGAACGCCTGCACAAGCATGATGAGCGGCGAGATCATGTTCAAGGTGCGTTCGTCGCCCGAGTCCTTCATATCATGGAGCAATTCGGCGCGCGAGGGAGAAAACGACACGCTCAGCACCAGCACGTCGGACCGGCCGATTTTCTTGATCAACTGTTCCGGTTTGGTGTGCTTGCTGCCGTGGTCGCGCTCTTCGCTGACCAGGAGCAGAACGCGGCGATACTCCTTGGGCTCGGACTCCAGCAGATCGACGGCATAGCTGACCGTATCCAGAATCGCGTCGCCGCCATTGCCGGGCTGGAGGTGCTTGAGGGCCTCGCCAACCTCCTCGCTGGAGTGCGTGTAGTCGCGAATCAGGTGCGGCCTGGAGTCGAAGCCCACCAACGCCGCCTGGCTCCGGCCGTCGGAGAGAAACAGATCGAGCAGCGGGCCGAGCTTGGCCAGCTTGGCGAACTCCAGCGCGCTCACGCCGCCCTCCTCGACCGCCACCACCAGCGAAACCGGCGCCGTATCCATCTCCTCCTGGACGCGAATCTTTTGCGGGACGCCGTTGTCTTCGAGCACAAAATCGTCCGGTTTGAGGCCGTACACAACGTCGCCGTCGCGCTTCTCCACCAGCGTGGGCACCAGCACCTCGTTCGCGGTTACGCGCAGGGTCGGAGTTTCGTGGTGCGCGCTGGGCAGCGGCTGCGGAGGCTCGATCGGGGGCAACTGCTGCGCCCCGGCGGCCGCACCCGTCACCAGGAACGCGGAGAGCGCAAGGCGCGCCAGACGGGATAATCCGAATCTCATGCGAGAAAAAACTCCGGTACGAGGGAATAGGGAACAGGGAATAGGGAACAGCAATCCGTTCGCAAACTAAGTGCAATGAGCGAGTCGAACAGCGACAAATTCCCTTGACGCGCCGCCAGAGTTTGCAATGCTTCCACCTGTTCCCTGATTCACGCCCGCTTGCGTACTTCGCGGTCCAGCCGATTCGTCCAGGCGAGAAAACTCAACAGTTCCCAGCGCGAGGCCCAGACAAAACTCATAATCTTCCTTGCCGTCAGCGTTTCGGCCCGCTGCCCGGAGTAAGTCTCCACCCGCCAGCGCAAATACTCGCTCCGCCACGGAGCCAGCCGATGACCGCGGGTTGCATTCCAGATGAATCGGATAGGCGCGAGCAATGTGTGTCCTTTGGCATCAAGTATAGATGGCCCTGCCGCCGGCGCGGCGGCAAGCCAGGCGTCGAGGCAGGGCAAACGCACCATAGCAGCTATATGCAGTGCCGCGTAGAACGCTTGAGATGGGGAGATGGAGACTCCCCTGAAGCATTTTGCGGAAATGAAGGATCCTCGTCTTCCGCGCACGCGCCGTCATTTGCTGACCGACATCGTGTTGATCGCCATCGCGGCCATCTTGAGCGGGGCCGAGGGCTGGGACGACATGGAACGCTACGGCAAGGCCAAGCGGGAGTGGCTGAAGAGCTTTCTGGCGCTGCCGCACGGCATCCCCTCGCACGACACCTTCAACCGTGTCTTTCAGGTCCTGGACCCGGCCGAGTTGGAAAAGCATTTTCTGGATTGGGTGAGCGCCATTGCCCGGCAAACCCAGGGCGAAGTGGTGGCCATCGACGGCAAGAGCTTGCGCGGCACGGCAGGCAGCGAAGGCAAGCCAATTGTGCACATGGTTTCGGCCTGGGCCAGCGCCAACAACCTGGTGCTCGGCCAGCGCAAAACCGAGGCCAAGTCGAATGAGATCACGGCGATTCCCGAACTGCTGCGCGTCTTGGAACTCACGGGCACCACGGTGACCATCGATGCCATGGGCTGCCAGAAGCAGATCGCCCGCCAGATCATCGAGCAAAAGGGTGATTATGTATTGGCCGTCAAGGAGAACCAACCCTCGCTTCTAGCCGACCTGAAGGACTCTTTCAAAATGCTCCCGGCGGTTGAGGTGGACGAGCAGATCGACTGCGGACATGGGCGCGTGGAAACACGCCGCTGCTCGGTCTTGGGCGACCTGAGCCTGGTTGACAACACACAAAACTGGGCCTCGCTGCGCTCGCTCGTGCGCATCGAGGCCACGCGCTATCACAAGGCCACTGGCAAGCAGGAACACGAGACGCGCTACTACATTGCCAGCCTGGAGCCCGATGCCGTGCGGCTGAATGCAGCCATCCGCCAGCACTGGGGGATCGAAAACAAGCTGCACTGGGTGCCGGACGTGACCTTCGGCGAGGATCAAAGCCGCAAACGCGCCGGAAATGCCGCCCAGAACTTCTCCCTGCTGATCCGTATCGCCCTCAACCTGATCCGGAAAGACAAGTCCAGCAAAGGCAGCATCCGCGGCAAACGCCTGCAAGCCGCTTGGGATGATGGTTTCCTCTGGCAACTGCTGGCGGAGGGAAAATCATGATGCGTTTGCCCTGGGCGTCGAGGCAAGCAGCGGAAATCTGGCGAGATCGCGGAGTGGGTGCGCGGCCATGTACCTCGCCGCATGGCCTGGGTTCCCGTGAGCCCTCCGCTTAAGGTTGCAGCTTGCTGAACAGGCTATTCGAAGTCGAATCGAGCTGCGAGATCACATCTTCGAGCGCCGTTTGCTGCGTTTCGGAGAGGGAAAGCTGCGTGGAAACCTGCGCCACATCGGCCTGCATCAGGTTGGTCTGCGCGCTGGTCAGCTGAGTACCCTGGTTGGTCACGGCGTCGGAGGCGGCCGTGAGCTGGGTAATGGAGTTGTCGATGGTCACGCGCTGCTGGGAAACGTAGCCCAGGGCCGTACTCAACGCCTGCGTATCGCTCACGGCCTGGGTGGTATTCACGGTGCCGCTCGAATAGTCGGCCACCAGGCTGTTCAAGGCGCCAAAGACGCTGTTCGATCCGGAGCCCAGGAAGATCTGGTCGCCCAGCACGTTCAACTGGATCTTCTGACCATTGGGCGTCTCAAGATAGTTGACGTCCTCGTCCCCGCTGTAGGTGGTTACAGCCGGAGATGTCCCCGTGGCGGTCGGGGTCGCGAACGGGGTCGCGGAGGTCTGTCCGCCGGCGAAAATGTACTGGCCCTGGTAACTGGTGTTGGCCAGCGACTCAACCTCGTCGAGAATGCCGGAGATCTGATTGCCAATGGACTTCACGTCACTGGAGTTCATGGTGCCGTTGTTGGCGCTGGTGGCCAGTGAAATGGCCTGCGTGAGTTGCGAGACCACGCTGCCCAGCGTCGAATCGGCCACCTGCAGCTGTCCCGTAACCAGGTTCGAGCTTTGCGTGAAGGAATCGTCCTGCTGAATCTGGTTGAGCAGCAGCACATTCTCGCCCGAGGCCACCGGATTCTGGCTCAGCGACGTGATGCTCACGCCGCTCGACAGCTCAGCCGTCAACTGCTGCTCGTTGGCCTGGGCCTGGTCCAGCGAACCCACCAGATTCGTGACATAACTCGGATCCACCCGCATTCGATTCCTCCACCAGCCGGAATAGCTCTTCTGCCGGGCGCCGTCCCCGTCTGCGCCTGGGCTGCCTGGGCCGCCTTAGGAGACCGTTGTCTGTTCTCCCAGATTCAATGCCGAGGCCATGATGGTGTTCAGCATCGTAAAAACCTGCGAAGCAGCCTGGTAGCTGCTCTGCAACGTGGACATCGCCGCCGCTTCATCGTTGAGATTGACGCTGGAAAGCGCATTGTTCTGGGTCTGCAACTGCGTGACCGAGGCATTCTGCGCCGTATTCTCCGCCTGCACGCCGGAGACGGTCGCACCCAGCGTGGAGACGAAGTCCGAGTAGAAGTCGGTCGGCGTCTCGCCATTGTTTACGCCCGCTGATCCGTTCTGGCTTTGTGCCGATTGCGCGGAGGGCGTTGCGGCCTGCGTGATGTTCGCCGCGCCGTTGGCGGCATACAGGCCCCAATCGAGGTTCAACGCCGCCGCTCCGTCGGAGAGACCGGAGAAGGTTATACCGCTCAAATTCGCGGCCGGGCTGATCAGGGCGCCGTTCCCGTTGAAGGTAAGTGTTCCCGTCGCATTTGCCGCAACCGGGTCTGCGATCACGTTGCCTGCGGTCGCGGTAGCACCGCTGATGGTCAATACGCCACCGGTGTTCGTTACGGTGACACCGATGATTCCTGCCGCCGTCAGTTGGGCATCCAGCGCCGCCACGTAACCGGTCGCCGGTGGGCCGGCGCTGCCAACGGCCTCGTCGGTGACAACCACTGGGGCGACGATGGTTGCCGTGCCGCCGCCTGTACTCCCGGTAATGGTCAGATTCGTTCCGGGGTCCACCGTCTCTCCCGGGCCGAAGCTGTAACTCACCTGGTTGGCAACGCTTGTGTCCGCCGTCAGAGTATCCGGAACGGAGATGCTGTAACCCCACGTGTTGGCGCCCTCGTTGGTGTAAGTCACTGTAGCGTTGTAGCTCTTGCCCAGCGAGTCATAGATTTGAACACTGCCGCTCGTGGTGCCGTTCAACGGGGTCGCCGAACTCAGGTTTTGAGTCATGCTGAAGGACGTTGTCGCGATTGGCTGCAGCAGCGGTTCATTGGCCAGATTCGCCATGGCTACAGCATTCGAATTGTCCCCTGTTCCCTGACCCAGGCCTGCGGCTGCAATCTGGTTGGGGTCAGTCATCACCACGCTCATCGACGTCGCGCTGCCGGCAACCGCGGCCGGTTGGCTGAAGATGTTCAGGGGACTGGCGGCTGTGCCGCTTACTCCATCCAGATCGGTTCCCCCGTTGTTCAGCGCGTTCACGTTCGTGGAGATGCTATAGGCCAGTTGGTCGAGCGAACTGAGCGCGCTCGGAATGTCCTGATTCCGCGCCGTCAAATAGCCCCCTAGTTCGCCCCCGCCCGAGGCCAACTGCGAGGTTATGTCTGTATTCCCCACAAAGAAGTGAGTTGCGCCATCCACCGACCCGCTGGTCAATTGGAAACTCGACCCTTCGGAAACCAGCAACTGGCCGGAGGTGGTGGTAAGCGCGAGGCCGTTGTTCCCGGTCGAAATCTGGTTGATGCCGATCAACTGGCTGAGCTGGCTCACATCCTCATCGCGCTGGTCTTCGAGCGTGCCCGCATCGGCATCGGGCGAGGTGGATTGAATCTGCTGGTTCAACTGGGCGATGGCGCCGGTCAGCGAGTTCACCTGACTGGTTACACCGGCCGCCTCCTGGCCCAGGCCCGAGCTCTGGGAGTTCAGGCTGGCCGCGGCATTGGAAATGTCGCCGGCCAGCGTGGTCGCCGAGGAAAGCACCTCCTCGCGCAGCGAATTATCCGTGGGATTGGCCTCCAGCGACGCGAAGGAGTTGAAAAAACTGGTGATGTCGCTGCCGATGTCTCCCGCCGTCGAACTGGACGAACCCGAGTCCGGCGTGAACAGGGCCTGCACGTTGTCGAGAGCCGTCAGCCGCACACTCGAAGCCGAGGCCAACTGCTGCTGTTGGTCCAGCCGTTCCTCCAGCACGCTATCCCGCCGCGAGGTGGCCCCCGTCTCCGTTACCCCATCGCCATACGAGACTCCGTTGATTTCGACCGGCGAGTTCTCCTGCCAGTTAGGCGTCTCCGTCGTGTAGCCGGGAGTGTTGGCGTTGGCCACATTGTTGGCCACGATGCTCAGGGCCGACTGATCGGCGTCCAGAGCCCCCGAAATCAGGCTGAATGCGGAATTAATTGTCCCCATGCCCGCTCTCCGTCCGCGTCCATCCCCGCCCCTGCGGTTCGCCGTACTCCAACCGCCCCGCGCGCAAGTCCCGCAAGCGATTCATCACATTCAGATTGGCCCGCGTCGCCTCGAGCACCCTGGCAAATATCGCGATGTCCCCCACGGATTCCCTGGCCTGGCGGCCCAGTAAAGCCCGCTCCACGGCGTCCGCCCGCGCAAGATCCTGAGTCAGCGCCTGGCACGACAGCGCCAGCTCCTCCAACCGCTCCGCATCCAGACGAGCCAGCGCCCGCGAGGCCTCCACCACCAGTTCCCTCAGCTCCGGATGCTCCTGGCGCTCCTCAGACTCCTGCATGGCCCGCTTTCCTTTCGTTGCTGCCGGGCTGCTCTCCATTCCAATGCATTTCCGCCCTTCCAAGCGGTGCAATGCGGGCGTTCACCCTCCGCGGCGAAAGCCCCCCAACTCTGGCTCAACCCTGTCCCACCCGACCCAAACTTACCCCATCCAACGCAGCCCCGTCCCCCACCTAACCCAGCCCGGGATTACTGTTCGCCGCCCAGCATGGCATCCACCATCTTGGACGCCACCGCCGAGGCCGGCACGTTGTAGGTTCCCGCTGCCAGCGCCGCCTGAACGGCGGTCACCTTGTCCGTGCGCACATCGGAATCGGCCGCCGTCAGAGAAACCTCGCTCCCCGCGCTGCTCAAGGTAGCCCGATCGCTGGTCAGAGCGCTCCCGTTGGCTGCAGTACTGCTCCTGGTCTGCGGCGCAGAGGGTGCTGCCGGTGTTGCACCCAAAAGCGACTTCAATCCATCAAGACTGTTGCGAATGTCCATACGCATTACTCCTTAAGCGGTGTATCGGCAGGTCTCCTAATCACTGTAGTCATTCAGGAGCCTTGATGACGGTATTGCCGTGCAAATTTCCGGTTACCGGACCAGTTCCATTCTGGTTACCAGAATGGGAAAGTTCCTGCACAATGCGGCTGGCAATCCCAAACCCTCCGTGCTCGCTCAGCGCCCTTCCCAAAGCCTCGGACGCAAACTCCTTGAGCGCCCCGCCGGAATCGGAGTCGTCATCCGCGTCCTCCTCCGCCCCCGTAAGCGAACCGCCGCGAGTCATCGGCTCCATCAACTCCTTCATCATCTGCGCCTCGAACTCGTGCGCCGCCCGCACCAGTCTCGGTTGTGGTGTGGTTGCGCTTGCTGTTCCGGCTGCCGCCGTTGTTGCCGCTACCGTTTGCATCCCCGTCCCTCCATCCATGGACTCCCCTCACAGGACTTCCAGGTCGGCCTCCAGCGCGCCGGCCTCCTTCATGGCCTGCAGAATCGAAATCACATCGCGCGCCCCTGCTCCCGTCCGCTGCAATTCCTGGACCAGATCCTCCACCGTCGCTCCCTCTTTCAAATCGATCCGGTTTACCGGCTTGTCCTGGGCCTGCACCGTGGTCTGCTCGACCACCGCGGTGGTTCCCGGGGAAAGGGCGTTGGGCTGCGACACTTTGGTCTCGGAGATCACATTCACGCTCAACCCCCCGTGCAGGATAGAAACCGGCTGCAGGCGAACCGTGCCCCCGATGACCACCGTCCCGGTGCGCTCGTTCACCACCACGCGAGCCCGCGGATAAACCTCCACTTCGACGGCCTCCACACGGTCCAGCAGCGCCGCCATATCCTCACCCGGCGTGGCGGCAATCTCCACCCGCCGGCTGTCTGCGGCGTGCGCGCGGGCCGAGCCCAGGGCATGATCGATGGCCTCGGCCATCCGTTCGGCGGTGTGGAAATCGGCGTCGTTCAACACCACGCTGACCGTGTGCATCTGCGCGAGGTCGAATGGTACCGGCCGCTCCACCAGCGCCCCGCCCGGAATGCGCGCGGTGGTCGGGTGGTTGACCTGCTTGCTGTTGCCTCCCCCCGTGGCCATGTAACCGCCCAGCACCAGAGCCCCCTGGGCCTGGGCGTAGATCTGTCCGTCCGGTCCGTAGAGCGGAGTCATCAACAGAATGCCCCCCTCGAGCGTACGTGCATCTCCGGCCGAGGAGACGGTGATATCCATCTTGTAGCCGGGCCGGCTGAAGGGCGGAAGCGTAGCCACCACAAAGACCGCGGCCATGTTCTTTACCTGCATGTTGCTGGCGCTGTTGGAGCCGGTCTGGGGTACGGTGATGCCCATCCGCTCCAGAGCCGAAACCAGCGTCTGCGCCGGAAACACCGTCTGCGAGCTGTCCCCGGTGCCGTGCAATCCCACCACCAGCCCATAGCCTACCAGCTGGTTGTCCCGAATCCCTTCGATGGTGGCTACGTCCTTGACTCGCGCCTTTTGCGACGCGGGCTCGGCATGGACCAGCGCCGATGCCAGCAGCAGCGCCGCAGCCAACGTCACCCTCCACCGCAAGGATGTGTCCCATTGCCTCTGCACCGTTCTCTCTGTCGTCATGCGCATCGATGATACCCGCCGAACTCCCCCATCCGGCCCTCCCGGCACTGCGACTCAGCCACGCCCTTCTCCAGATCCCGAACCCTAACCCCTTGTCCCTAATCCCCAGTCCCTGCCTCTAGAACACCAGCAGCCTCTCCAGAAAGTGCACCAGCGGGTTCTGCCTATAGGTGGAGTCGTTGACGATGCCCTTGCCGGTCACCTCCAGCTCAAGATCGGTCATGGCCGTCGACAGCACCTGATTCTGCGAGCTGACGTCCTCCGGACGCACCAGGCCGCGCAGCTTGATCAGCTGCGTCTGCTGCGAGAAGGTCAATTGCCGCGTGGCCTGCACCACCAGCATCCCATTGGGCAGCACATCCACCACCTCGCCCCCAAACGTGGTCGCGAGGCTGGAGTTGGTCGTGCTCTGCCCTTGCGCCGTAAGGCCCGAGGCAGCGGTCATCCCCACCAGGTTCTGCAGGGCGTTCGAGGCCTTCAGAGCGCCGAACAGCGAGGTCAGGCCGGAGTTGGCGTTCGAAGCCCTGGAGTTCTTCACCTGCCCGTCGGTCGAGGCTGCCAGGCTCTCGGTCACCACGATCGAGACCACGTCGTGCAGCCGGACCGCCTTGGCGTCGGTGCCCAGCCGCACCAGCCGGCCCTCCGGGCTCCAGATCGAGCCCGCCGTCTTCACCTCCGCCGCCTGTTGTGCCCGCACCCTCTCGATGTAAGCGTGCAGAGCTTCCTCGGGCGGGGTCGGCTTGGTGGTCGGCACAAAGGGAATCTTCTTCTTGTCCAGAGCGCGAACGGGCGTGCCGGCCAGCAGAGCAATCCATACAGAGAGAAGCAGAGCACAAAGGACTCTCGAATTCATGGCCCTACTCCCTTCTCTGGTTGCAGGGATGCGCGGCCCGGCGCCAGGGCCACGGCCCGCACCACCCTGCCGCCGATCCTCAGCCGCGCGTCGAGGGGAGATCCAATCTCCGCCGGGCCCAGGGCAACCGCCTCCAGCCGCGCCTCGACCACCGCCGTATTCTCTTCGACGATCAGGCGCTCCCCGGCGCGAATGACCGGGCGAAGCTCCGCCGGGGACGGCTCCACCCCCGCCATGTCCCGCCGGGCCCCTGTGCGGACGCCTGCAACCAGCACCAGGCGGCCCGGCCCACCCGGATGGCTGCGATCGCGCATCAGCAGCCAGCGGCCCCCGGTGTGGGGATCGTCGATCTCGCGAACCACCTCGCCGTCCATCTGCGCTGGAGCTGAAGCCGCCCCGGACGAGGAAGCCAGAACGCGAGGGCCGGAGCCGGCCGGAGCTGCCGGCACTTGGCCCTGGGCTGCGGACAGCGACGCAAAAACCAGCACAGCCGTGCTCCAGCGCATTTTCCGTTCCGTCCGCATTTTGTCCCGCACCTCCATTTGTTCACCTGTCTCTTTATTCTTAGTGGGTCATATTATTGACCTGAGAGTACATATCGTCGGCAGCCTTGATGACCTTGGAGTTCGATTCGTAGGCCCGCTGCGCCAGCACCATCTGCACAAACATGGTCACCACGTCCACGTTCGAGTTCTCCAGGTACCCCTGTTGCAGCGTGCCTAACCCCTCCGTTCCGCCAGGGTTGCCCGTTACCGGGTTCCCGGAGCTGAGGGTGGTCTCTAACAGATTCGAGCCCATGCTCTCAAGGCCCCCGGGGTTGGGAAAGGTGGCCAGCTGCAGTTGGCCCAACTGCGAGGGGTTCTGCTGCCCCGGTAGGGTCGCGTTCACCACCCCGTACTGGGTGATGGTGACCGCCGTCGCATTGGCGGGAATGGTGATGGTGGGAATGATCGGGTCGCCGTCGGTGGTCACGATGGTCCCCTGGTTGTTCAATTGAAACTGGCCGGCGCGGGTGTAGGCGATGGTTCCGTCGGGCCGCTGCACCTGAAAGAATCCGGAGCCCTCGATTGCCACATCCAGCGGGTTCGAGGTCTGGTTCAGCGACCCCTGGGTCATGATCACCTCGGTGGCCGCCGATTTGGTGCCCAACCCGATCTGCAGCCCCGCCGAGACCGTGGACTGGCTCTGCGCCGCCCCCGGCGTCACCAGATTCTGATAGACCATGTCCTGGAACTCCAGGCGCAGCTGGCGAAATCCGGTGGTCGAGGAGTTGGCCAGGTTGTTGGCGATGGTGTCCAGGTTCAGCTGCTGCGCGCTCATGCCGCTGGCGGCGGTGTACAAGGCTCGAATCATCACGGCTCCTTTTCAGATCTCAGTTGTCAACGGTCGGTTGTCAGACAAGCCCGGATCTCCGCCAATCAGTTCCCGATTCCTTCTCGCGGACCGCGCATTGCCGATCAACATCTGCCGATCTCTGACCACTGACTTCCGATCACTACAACTGACTACTGACAACTGACTACTGACAACTGAAACTCATACCCTCGGCAGATCCTCGCTGGCGATCTTGTTGAACTCGGTGTGAAAGACGGTGAGCGCCTTCTGCATCATCTCCGCTTCGCGCTGAACTAGGATCAGATTCAGCGACCCGGGGATCACGCCCTGGTTGGCGGTCTCGATGGCGCCCTGGCGGACCGCGCCTTTGGTTGAAAGCGAGGCCGCCACTCCCTCGGGCGCGACATAGCGGTTGGCGCCCTCGGGGGTCAACTGCGCGCCTGGCGGAAAGGTGAAAACCCCCACCGTAGCCACCACGCCGCCAGCCACCGAAACCACGCCATCCACACCCACCGTCACCTCGCCCGGCGGAACGGGAATCGGCTGACCGGTGGTGGACAGCACCGGATCGCCCGCCGCTGTAACCAGTTGTCCGCCGGGTGCCCGGTGGAAGCCGCCGTCGCGGGTGTAACGGAGCCCGTTCGGGGTCTGAATCTGGAAAAATCCCTCGCCCTCAATGGCCAGATCCAGTGCATTGCCGGTCTGCTCCAGTGCGCCCTGGCCCAGGTTGAGCCGGTCGCCGCCCAGAAGGCCAAAGTTGTTAACCGTCCGCCCCAACTGCGAGTCCGCGCCGTCCGGTCCCAGCAGCACCGAGCGGAAGTACTCCTGTTCGGCCCGGTAGCCGGGGGTCTGCGCATTGGCCAGATTGGTGGCCGCGATATCTAGTGCCTGAGTGCGCGCCACCAGTCCCGTCAGCGCCGCGTAGTATCCACTGTCCATTGAAGCCGCCCCCTGCAGAGAAGGAGCAGTGCAGGTAGGGGACCGGAAAGAAGGGAGCAGGGATTAGAGCAAGATCAGAATGATGGGAAATGAGGAGACGATGGAAGTCGAAAAGGACGGGAACGTAGCCACGGTTGGGAGCCCGGTTTCTCTGGGAAGGCGCCGCGAGCCGCCGTCGGGGATGGCGGCGGTTTGCTCGCTGGCCCGGAGAAGTTCCCCCGGCGGATGAGCAGGTGGCCAAGCGGCAAGTCGCCGGGCGGCTTTACCTTGGCCGCGCCGGAGATGCGCGCAGGTCCCCGCTCGCCCCAGGTTGCCGGAGGTTTACTGCAAACCATCGCAGATGATGGTCACTTCGAAAGTGGCCTCCCCGAACCGGTAGGTGTGGTTCAGCTTGAACTCGGGGGCCTGGACGTGGAGGTTGTAATCCCTGCCGGTGATGACGGCCGGAACCGATAGCCCGCAGTTGGCGGCCAGGTCCGGCACCTTGCCCTTCCACGCTCCGGCCAGCATGTTGCAGATCTCCCCGATGGCATCCTTGACGGTGTCGTCGAGCTCTTCAAACTCCATGCCCGTCATGTGCGCGGCAATCTTCATGGCCGCCGAGCTGCCACTCTTGAAGAGGCAGGCGCCGCTCAATAGCCCGCCAAAGCCCACCACGGCAGTGACCGACTCCGGCTCGATGATCGCCGGCCCTGAGTCACGCAGGCAGTTGACCCCCAGCATCAGTTGAAAGACCTCTTCCACACTCGCATCCAGGTTCCGCGGATCGGAGACCAGTTGCACGGATTCACGCAGCGAGACCGCCATCGTACGCTCCATTTCGTCGGCGCCGCCCCCTCGCGCTCGCGCGATGGCGGCATTACGCACACCGTTCAACAACACGTTGATCCCTTCCGGCTACGCCGCATCCACCAACGGCAGTACCCGCTCCTTCACCTGTTCGGCCGTGAACGGCTTGCGGATGTACCCCTGCGCGCCAGCCAGGATGGCCTGCTTAACGTGCTCCTCGCTGGACTCGGTGGTGATCATCACCACCGGAACCCCGGGGGCCAGGTTCTGCGCCCGGATCTGGCGCAGAAACTCCAGGCCATCCATCGAGGGCATGTTGATATCGGAGAGAATCAGGTCTACCTGCTTGGCCTTCAGCTGGTCCAACCCTTCGGTGCCGCTGCCGGCCTCGTATACCACCAGCGGATCAAGGCCCGCCTGGCGGAGCGAACGCTCCACAATCTTGCGCATCACCGAGGAATCGTCGACGATCAGGGTTCGAATTTCACGCATGCCCAGGCTCCTCTCAAGTGTCTATCGGCTCTCCATCGGGATTCATGAGACGGGTTTCGCTTCCTCGGCTCTTTACGCTCGCCCACGAGCGGTTCTCCCGCTGCCGGCATTCCCCATCGCTCCCGCCGTGTGGCTTTTTCCTTAACCGGGGTTCCAGCCCGCTGCGGCGGCCTCTTCGCTGCCGGGGGCCGATGGAGCAACCACCTTGCGCGCAGCCGGAAACACCCGACCAACGAAAAAGCCGCCTTAGCACGCGCCGATCGAACCGATCAGATCGTGAACCGAACCGGCCTCCGGCAGCGGTTCGGCCGGGGCGCGCAACCACATCCTCAGCCACAGGCAGTCGTGCACCCTGACCAGTTGCGCCTCGACCGGCCGCGTCCTCTCGATGGCCTTCGAAAGCGCCAGCACCGCAGCTTGCTCGGAGGCAGCTTCGATCAGCTCTACGGGTGGAAACCGCGCGCTCAACATGCGCGTATGCGCCGGCCTGAACCGCGATCCCTCGACCAAGCCACTCTCCACGCGGAGCCCCGTCATGCGCTCGACAGCCAGGGCCAGCACCGGGTCCAGGCAGTCTTCAAATCCCAGGTAAAGAAGCTTGCCCGCGGCCACGCGCAGGGGCAACGCCCCAAAAGCATCGACGAACAGCCGCGGCAGAAGAACGGTCAGCGCCTCGGCGTCGTGAAACTCCATCGGCAGCACCGGACAGCTCCATTGCAGGCCCAGCGCCCTGGTGACCAACTGCTCGCTCACACCCTGCTGGCGCACCAGCCAGTGGCCCAGCCGGCCGCCTCCGGCCTGCTTCTGCGCTTCCAGCCCCTTGCGCAACTGGGCTGAGGTGATCCAGCCCTGCTCGAGCATCATCAGGCCGAGCGGAATCCGGTGACGGTGGCTCTCCGGCGCTCTGCCCCGGCCGTCCAGTTCGCGGCGCACCGCCGCGGCGACCCGGGCCCCCGTGCAGGCGGCCGAGCAGTTCCAGCCGCCTTCAAAGACCGGTGCCGAACGGCTGCGCCAGAGATGCAGCCAGCCCGAGCCACAGCCGGGATTGGCGCAGGTTTCCAGCAGGCTCAGCCGCGCCCCTTGCGGTCCATGCCGCCCGGTGTCGCGCGAAGTCCCCTCGAACGCGGCATCGGCCAGCAAGCGGTTCGCGAAGATCGCCTCGCGGGCCGCCGGATGCTCCCCGGCCGGCTCCCTGGTCAGAATAGGCATCGGATGCTCTCCAGTCGCTTTCTTGGCGTGGCTACCTCGGTCACCCGCAGGCCGAAGTTGCCGTTCACCACCACCACCTCGCCGCGGGCCACGATCTTGTCGCCCACGATCAGGTCCACAGGGTCGGCTACATGGCGGTCCAACTGCACCACGTCCCCCGGTCCCAGGTCGAGAATCTCGCTCAGCGGCATCTCCCGGCAGCCAAAACGCAACGCGGCCTCGAGCTCGACATCGAGCAGCAGTTCGAATCCCGGGCTCACCGCTGGCGGGGGCGCCGGTGCGGCTTCTGCGGCCTTGGTCGGCTGCGGGGCGCGCACCTCGTCGCGAACCAGAATCGTCCAGGCGCGATCCCCCGACTGCAACTGAAAGGCGCGCGAGACCTTGCTTTCCTGAGAGATCTCTTCGAACTTCTCCACCCGGCACTTGTTTCCGGTCTGGGCCAGCAGCTCGCCCACTGCGGAATCGGCCACCTCGCGCAGCAGCTCACCCCACCCCGCCTTCTGGTCCATCCCCTCGCCCACCAGCGGCGACTCCAGAATGGCGCCGTCGAGCACCACGGCGAAACGCCCTTGCTGGTCGCCGCAGAGGGTGGCGGCAAAGCCAAAGGAATCTGCCGCCAGCGGCTTGGGCAGCCCTTCGACCAGTTCCGGCTCTCCGGCCAGTGCCTGCGAAAACAGGGCCGTGGCCGCGCCGATCCAACATTCCAGATACGTCTTCATCCCTTAGCCTCGCCGATGCGGCGCTCGATGCGGGCGCCGCGATGCAGTCCCTGGCGGATGGCCTGCGCTTCAGACATTGGCTGGCCGCCCACCTGCCAGACGGGCAGCGTGTTGGCAGGCAGATCGAGGCGCAGGACCATTCCCGGCTCCAGGTTCTCGATCATGCTCGCCGCCAGGCGCACCGTGGGCAGTTGCAGGGAGCCGCCGAAGCGAATGCGTCGCGCCGCGGCCTCCATCCGCGCCCTGGTCTCGCCGGCGTGGCGGCGGCGCCGTCCCCAGTCCGAGGTCAGCCGGCGCAGGATGGTATTGGCCACCACCGCCGGGAAGGCCAGGTTGAGCAGACCCGAGCTGTGCGGCATGCGAATCTCAAAGCTCAGGCAAAGCGTCTTTTCGGTGACCGACATGATGCGCGCCACCTGGGTCTGCATCTGGCGGCGCTCGAAGTTGAAACTCAGGCCCACCGGCTGCCAGGCCGCGGTCAGCTCGCGGCAGATGATCTCGACCACCGAGCCCAGGATCGATTCCTCGATGTCGGTGAGCTCGCGCAGGAGCCCATCCTTGCCCTCGCCCCCCAGCAGCAGGTCGATCACCGGCGGGGCCAGGGCCAGGTCCAGTTGCAGCACCGAGAGTGCCCCCAGCGGCTCCAGGCGCACCGAGGCCACATAGCTGATCTCCGGGATGCGCAGCAGAAACTCGTTGAACTGGATCTGCTCGGCCGACACCAGGTTGACCTGAAAGCGGGTGCGCAGCCAAGCCGCCAGGTTGTGGGTCAGATTGCGCGCGAACAGGTCGTTCAACATGCTGATGGCGCGCAACTGGTCGGTCGAAATCTGCCCCGCCGAGGAGAAGTTGTAGGGTACGACCCGGGCCCGCACCTCGGGCCGCTGAGCGTCCGGCGCCGCGCTGCGCGCAGCTTCAAAAAGGGCGTCGATCTCGTTCTGCTTGAGCGTCTTTTCCATCAGCCCTTCTCCCTCCGCATCGGCTCGAATTCATCGCTTCCAGTCCGCGGTCCCGTTCTCGGCCTCAACCCGCTTCGCGGCGCCCCCGCTCCGGCGCCTTGCGCCTGCCGGGCCGGTCAAAGGCCCCGCGCGCCGCCAGATCCTTGAGCGCCGCGCGGAGATGCACCACGGCCGAGGCATGGACCTGCGAGACCCGGGACTCGACCACCCCCAGCGCCAGCCCGATCTCGCGCATGGTCATCTCCTCGTAGTAATAAAGGGTCATTACCAGCCGCTCCCGGTCGGGCAGATGGGCAATGGCCTCCCCGAGCCGGTCTTCGAGTTCGCCCCGCAGGCAGCGGAAAAGCGGATCCTCCTCGGGGCGGCCGGGCACATAGGCCAGCTCCTCCTCGCCCGAATCCTCGTTGCGCTCCATGTGCAGCGTGCCGATCTCCAGTCCCTTCAGGTCGCCCAGCAACTGCTGGTATTCCTCCAGGCCCAGATCCATCTCGGCTGCCACCTCGGCCTCGCCCGGCGCGTGGCCCATCCTTGCCGTCAGCACCCGGATGGCCTCCTCGACCGCCCGGCCCTTGCGGCGCAACTCGCGCGGACTCCAGTCCAGCGTCCTCAGGCTGTCCAGGATCGCTCCCCGGATGCGGAACTGAGCGTAACTTCGGAACTGCACCTTCTTGGCCGGGTCAAACTTGGCGAAGGCGTCCATCAACCCCACTACCCCGGCCGAGACCAGGTCCTCAATGTCCACATGCTGGGGGAGCCGCTCGTGAATGCGGCGGGCCAGAAACCGCACGATCGGCAAGTGCTCGAGCAGGACCCGCTCCTGTTCGCCGGTCAGCCCCGGGACAGCGGCTGCGGCGGGCGGATACCCGCCTCCTGCCATGCCCCGGCCCACCGCTCTCTGGTTCCCAGCCGCGGCCGCCGTTTCGATTCCCATCGCACACCTCTTCACCGCGGCGCCAACCCGCGACCGCTCCCGCTTCCCGCCAGGACTTCAGCGCACCGTTCCTACCGGGCGCAAACGAACCTCGGGAGGAATCTCCCCGGCAGCCACCACGGCCAGGCGGGGTAAAACCGGCTCCAGCCAGCGCTTGACGTGATAACGCGCCGGACTGGGACAAAGGAGCACGGGGAGGGCCGCGGCGGAGGTGGCGCCGATAAGTTGCCTCACAGAATCGGCGAGACGCCGCACCAGCGGCGTGGCCGGGGTTCCGGCAGGGGCCAAAAGACGCTGGCCGGTCTCGGGCGCGAGGGTGGTGAGAATCTCCTCCTCGAGCGCCGCGTCCAGCAGCAGGACCGGCAACTGGCCTTCGCCGTCCAGCAGGGGGTGCACCAGCCGCCGTCCCAGCGCCTGGCGCGCGGCCTCGACCAGGGCCACCAGGTTCTTGTTCACCGGCGCGGCCTCCAGCAGCGCCTCGAGAATCGCGCCCAGATCGCGGATCGAGACCCGCTCGCGCAACAGTTGTTCGAGCACCCGGCCCACTTCGCCCAGGCTCAGCAGCTTGGGCACCAGTTCCTCCAGCAGCTTGGGATGGCTCTCGTTGAGCGTGTCCATCAGCCGCTTGGTCTCCGCCCGGCCCAGCAACTCCCAGGCGTGGCGGCGGATAAGTTCGCCCAGGTGGGTGGTGATGACCGTGACGGCGTCGACCACCGAGTAGCCGGCGGCGATGGCCTGGTCCTCGAGCGCCGGGCCGATCCAGATGGCCGGCACCCCGAAGGCTGGCTCCCGCGTCTCCTTGCCGGCCAGCGGGCGCCGGCCCGGGTCACCGGAGACGGCCAGCAACTGCGTTCCTTCGGTCTGCCAGCGGCCGATCTCGAGGCCGCGGAGCGAGAACAGGTACTCGCGGGGCCGCAGGCGCAAATTGTCCGAGATATGCACGGGGGGGACCAGAAAGCCCATCTCGGAGGAAAGATGGCGGCGCAGGGAGCGCACCCGGCTCAACAATTGCCCGCCCTGCTTCTCATCGACCAGCGGAATCAGCTGGAAGCCGATCTCGAGAGTCAGCTCCTCCAGGCGCAGCAGTTGCGCCAGGTCGGAGCTCTGGGCCTCGCCGGCCTTTTTCTTCTCGCCCACGCCCAGCTCGGCCGGCGTAGCCAGAAGGGCGCGGGCCGAGACGCGGCGTCCGCCCCAGAAGAGCGCCGCCGCCACGGACAGGAACGCCAGCTTGGGCAGCCCCGGAATCAGGCACATGGCCCCCGAAACCAGGCTGGCCAGGTAAAGAGTGCCCGGCTTGGCAAGCAGTTGCTGACGGATTTCGCTCCCCAGCAATCCCGCTGAATTGGCCCTGGTCAGGGTGATGCCCCCGGCAATCGACACCAGCAGCGAGGGGATCAGGGTGACCAGCCCATCGCCCACCGTCAGCACCGTGTAGGTGCGCGCGGCTTCGGAGAGCTCGACGCCCTGCTGCAGGGTCCCGATCAGCAGGCCGGCAACAATATTGATGGCGGTAATCAAGATCGTCGCCAGCGAGTCCCTCTGATTGAAGCGCGCCGCGCCGTCCATGGCCCCGTAGAACTCGGCCTCGCGGGCGATCGCCTGGCGGCGCCGCCGGGCCTCGGCCTCGTCGATCAGCCCGGCGTTCATGTCGGCGTCGATGGCCATCTGCTTGCCCGGCAGAGCGTCCAGGGTGAAGCGGGCGGTGACCTCGGCGGTACGCACGGCCCCGTGCGATACCACCAAAAATTGGATGGCGATCAGGGCCAGGAATAGTACGAAGCCGACCACGTAGTTGCCGCCCACCACGAACTGTCCGAAGGCCTCGATGACCTTGCCGGCGGCCGCGGTGCCCTCCGATCCGTGCAGAAGAATGCGGCGGCTGGAAGCGATGTTCAGGGCCAGCCGGAACAGAGTCAGCAACAGCAGCAGGGTGGGAAAAACGCTCAGTTCGACGGCGCGGCGGATCTGCACCGCGGACAGGAAGACGATGATCGAGGCGGCCATCGACAGCGCCAGCAGAAAGTCCAGGCCGGCGGCCGGCAGCGGCACCAGCATGACGAAGATCACGCTGATGGCGGCCAGGGGCAGCAGGTGCTCGCGCACCCTCTGCCAGATGGACTGCGCAGGCAGGAAACCGGCGGCCATAGCGGTGGTGCTCATTGCGGACCTCCTCCCAGGGGTGAGGCGCCCGGGGGTCGACTGCCGGACGCGGGCCGAGCGGCCTGGGCCTGCGCCCTGGCGCGGGCGGCGGTCTCGCGGGCGCGGCGCTCCCTGAGCTCAGCCTCGACCCGCTGGCGGTAGAGATAGGCCAGAATGGCGGCTACCGCGGCGTAGAGATCGACCGGAATCGGCTGGCCCACCTCCACCGAGCGGTAGAGCGAGCGGGCCAGCGGGGGATTCTCGATGATCGGCACCCCGGCCCAGCGGGCCTCGGCCTTGATCTCCTCGGCCAGCAGGTTGCGGCCCTTGGCCACCACCTTGGGCGCCTCCATGGTGCTGAAGTCGAAGCCCAGGGCCACGGCATAGTGGGTGGGGTTGGTGAATACCACGGCCGCGCGCGAGACGTCGGCCTTTACCCGACGGCGGCGCATCTGGCGCTGCAGGCCGCGGATGCGGCCGCGGATCTGCGGATTGCCCTCGGTCTCCTTCATCTCCTCGCGCATGTCCTGGCGGCTCATCCTCAGCCGCGACTCGCGGCTCTGCCACTCGACAAGGTAGTCGATGGCCGACCAGCCGAAGAGCAGCCATGCGGCGGCCAGCAGAAGGCCGTAGACATCGGAGCCGAGCAGCTCCAGCCGGGCGGTCGAGAACGGAGGGATGGTCAACTGCCGGCCGATGCGCTGCACGGCAAAGACCGCCAGCAGGCCGGCGGGAAGGAGCGACTTCGCCAGCCGGGATGCGGCGCGCAGCGAGAAGAGGTTCTTGATGTTGGTGGCCGGGTTGATGCGGTCCGGCTTGAAGCCCACCGCACCGGCGTAGAAGTTGATTCCCCCGGTCTGCAGAACCCCCACCCCGAGAGCGGCCGCGGTCACCGCCGCCATCACCACGGCCGGCGGTCCGAGAACCTCCAGCGCCAGGCGGCGCACGGCATAGAGCGTGGGCTCGATCTCGGCCGGCTCCCAGCGGTCTGGACGCCCAAGATCGAGAAAGGCCGCGAACGTCGTCCGCCAGGCCACCAGCAGCCGGCTGCCAAGGACTCCCAGCACCATCACCCCCGCCAGGGTTCCGGCCGCAGCCGACAACTCGCGGCTGTGCAGCACATCGCCTTCCTTGCGGGCCTTCTCGCGGCGATGCTGGGTGGCCTGTTCGGTGCGCTCTCCGGGCATCGGCTATCCTCCCAGACCCAGACCGGGATGCAGGCCCGCAACGTGGCCGGCGGGAGCGATCAGCCGCTCGGCCAGGTCCAGCAGGCCCGCAAAGCGCGCCTCGATGAAGCGCGGCCACAGGGCCAGCGAGCCGGCCAGCAGTGCAAAGCCGGTCAGGGTCTTCAGCGGCACGGTCAGCGAGATGACCGGCAATTGCGGGCTGAGCTTGCCCAGCAGAGCCACGGCAACCTCTACCAGAAGGGTTGCGGCCAGCACCGGCGCGGCCAACTCGACGGCGGCCAGGAAGATGCCGGCGGCGGCGCGCACGATGGTGAGCGCGGTGACCGGCGCCAAGGCGTAGCTGCCCAAAGGCGCCACGCGGAAACTGCGCACCATGGAGGCTAAGATGATCCGGTCCAGTCCGGCCGCAATCACCACCAGGGTGCCCATCAGTTGAAACAGGTCGCCCAGCAGCGGCGTCTGGATGGCCGAAGCCGGGTCCAGCAGATTGACCAGCGAGAAGCTGAACTGGAGGCCGGCGATCTGCCCGGCAAACAGGAGCATCTCATTCAGAAGCGTGAGCGCCAGGCCGTAGACCAGGCCCACGGCGAGCTCGCCCAACAGGGCGGAGAAGTTGATCGATACCTGGGCGCTGGGCAGCGCCGCCACCAGCGGAGCCAGCAGAAAGGCCACCGCCCCCACAAAGACCGCCTTGGTGCGAACGGGGAGCGCCGTCGAGGAGAAAAAGGGGGCAAAGGCCACCATCCCGCTCACCCGCACCAGGACCAGCGTCATGGCGCTCAGAAAGCTCGTCCACTCCAACTGGTTTCCATGGGGCATCGGCGTCATCTTCCTTTAGCCTCTAGCGGCTAGCTTCCAGCTTCCAGCTTTGGGCTGATCTCCCGTAAATCTAGTGAGGCAACCCATCCTGAATCCGCTCGGGCGCGACGAACCTATGCGCCAGTTCCAACTTCATTTGCATCTCCCAACTCCAGCTGCAAGCTGGAGGCTGGAAGCCAATAGCTGCACTCGCTAGCCCAGATAGCGGTGGAAATCGGTCAGCAACAGCCGCGTATAGGCCGCCATGCGGCCCAGGAACCAGGGCATTCCAACCAGCAGGATCAGGGCCACCGCCGCCAGCCTGGGGACGCTGGTCAGCGACTGCTCCTGCAGGCTGGTCAGGGTCTGGATCAGGCTCAACAGAAAACTCAAAAGCGCCGCGGCAATCAGCAGAGGCGCGGCCAGAATCATGGCCTCCTTCATCAGCTGGCGAAGCAGTTCGGCTACCAGGTCGGGCGTCATCGGCATTCCCTCAAAAGCTCTTCAACAGCGAGTTGGCCAGCAGGTTCCAGCCGTCCACCATCACAAACAGCAGAATCTTCAACGGCGTCGAAACCACCACCGGCGGCAACTGGAACATGCCGATCGAGGTGGTGATCGAGGCCGTCACCATGTCGATAAGGAGAAAGGGGAGAAAGAGCACCGCGCCGATCGAGAACCCGGCCTTCAGCTCGGAGAGAATGTAGGCCGGTACCACCACCCGCATGGGCAGGTCGTCGGGCGTATTGGGGCGCGGAATCTGCCCCGCCGCGGTAAACAGGGCCAGGTCTTTTTCCCGTGCGTAGCGCAGCAGGAAGTGCTTCACCGGCTGGGCGCCGCGATCAATCGCCTCCCATCCCGTCAACTGTCCGGCGCGGTAGGGTTCAACCGCCTGCTGGTCCACCTGGTTGAGCACCGGGGTCATCAGAAACCAGGTCATCATCAGCGCCAGGCCCAGCAGGGTGGGGTTCGAAGGCGCGGTTTGCGTGCCCAGAGCCTGGCGCAGGAAATGAAAGACCACCAGCAGGCGCACCAGCGGCGTCATGGCCATCAGAATCGCGGGCAGCAGCGTGATCAGCGTTAGAGCAAAGACAATCGTCCAGGGGGTGGAATCCGAGGGGTGAAGCCGCTGCGTGAGATCGGGCAACAGAGGCGCGGGCGCCGCGGCTGCCGCTCGCGTCACAACCCACAGGCCTAGCATGAGACCCTCGCCGCCCGATCTGCGGCCGGACGATCTGCGGCGTGTCCGTTCCCGGTGGGGCGACGCGCGAGGTTCGCACGCGCCGGCGCATCGAGCGCATAGAAGGCCGGCGCGCCCTCGGGCGAGGTGGCCACCAGGAACCGCCGGCCGTCCGCCTCCACCAGGGCCAGGGACTGCCGCGGCGCCAGCGCGATGCGTTCGAGAACGGCCAGCCGTGGCGGCGCGCGCCGCGTGCCGCGCAGCCTTTCCAGCAACCACCCCGCAAGCCCGCCCCGCGGAACCGTTGCCCATGCCGCTCTCCCGTCCGCTTTCCCGATCATTCTTCCGGCCCCTCTCCCGCTTCCGCTCGCCGACAAAACCATCCCGGACCGATCAGGCCAGCCGGGTTAATCGCACCGCCATCTGCGTATCGATGACCTCGAACTCGCTCCAGGCCAGTTGCACGTCGCCCGAGGCCAGCGGCACATCCTCTCCATGCCCCCAGCCGGACTCGATCACCTGGCCCGGCTCGAGGGCCAGAAGGTTGCGCACCCGAAACTCCCGCACCGGGACCGACACATCGAGCTCCACCGGCAACCGCGCCACCGGCGGGCTGAGCACAATGGCTTCGCCTTCCTCCAGCTGGTGGGGCGACGGCACCAGCGCCTGTTCGGCGGCCATCTCGGCCGCCGCAGCCGGCTCTGGCGTGTGCGGCTGCTCGCTTGCCGGCGGCGGCAGTGGATGTGCGGTAGCCATGTGCCTGGAAAGCAGGCAGAAATGTGACCAGAAGCGGAACAGATGGATTGGAAAAGGTTAAAGAATGGTCCCCGCAACTCGTCTCCGGTTGCGCCGCATCTTACAGGCAAGTCTCATCGCTGCTACACTGGAAGTTGATTGCAATTTGCGGTTTTTCCGGCCCCCAGCGCGCCCAAAAGCCGTCTCGAATCGAGGTCGAAGACTATGCCGGAACAGAATGGGAACAAGGGCTTTGCAGCAACCAGCCTGCGCCTGAAGGTGGGACTTGCAGAGATGCTCAAAGGCGGCGTCATCATGGACGTGATGAGCGTGGAGCAGGCGCGCATTGCCGAGCAGGCCGGCGCTACCTCGGTAATGGCCTTGGAGCGCGTGCCGGCCATGATCCGCGCCGAAGGCGGCGTAGCCCGCATGGCCACGCCCAGCCTGATCAAGCAGATCATCCAGGCGGTCTCCATTCCGGTCATGGCCAAGGCCCGCATCGGCCACTTCGCCGAAGCCCAGATCCTGCAAGAGCTGGGTGTGGATTTCATCGACGAAAGCGAGGTCCTGACCCCCGCCGACGAGGCCCATCATATCGACAAGCACGCCTTTGCAACCCCCTTCGTCTGCGGCGCGCGCAACCTGGGCGAGGCGCTCCGGCGCATTGCCGAGGGCGCGGCCATGATCCGGACAAAAGGAGAAGCGGGGACCGGCGACGTGGTCTATGCTGTCCGGCACATGCGGCAGATTACACGGGAGATGCGGGCACTGACCGTGCTCAGCGAGCAGGAGCTCTACGCCGCGGCCAAGGAGCACCAGGCCCCCTACGAACTGATCCGGATGGTCTCACAAACCGGCAAGCTGCCGGTGCCCAACTTCTCCGCCGGCGGCATCGCCACCCCCGCCGACGCGGCCCTCATGATGCAACTGGGCGCCGAAGCCATCTTTGTCGGCTCGGGAATCTTCATGAAGGAGCGAGCCACCCCGCTCGATGTCGAGAACGATCCCAAGGAGCGGGAAGAAGCCGTCAGCCGCGCCAAGGCCATCGTGATGGCAACCACCCACTACAACGACCCCAAGATTCTCGCCGAAGTCTCCGAGCAGGTCACCGGGACCATGAAGGGCTTGGCCGCCGCCGGGTTAGAAGAATCACAACTCCTCCAAACCCGCGGCTGGTAGCACCCGCGGTGCGGCCGACTGCCTATATCCGCTCAAGATCGACGAAAAGCGGGTCAAAGTCACCGAAAAGCAGTGCTCTTAGCGCCAAAAGGCCTGTTTTTTCGATGCTCTTGTTAACCATTAAGATAACAGGCCAACCTTGGACTCCTGCCTGGAAGTATTTGAGTCAAGGACGCTTACACTTCCTGGCGAACCGAAAATGCTCCCGGAATATGGGCATTTTAGGGGGAGAGGGTGGGTGGGGTGCTTCCCGAAAGCCCCTGCGGACCCTTGCCGGTTGGACCTGGCCCAGGTTTCAGGTTAGCAGGATGGCCGAAATGATCTGCAAAGACGGGCAAACCTGGCTCCAGGCGATCAAGCGCGTAGGGCGGACGACTGAGAAAGAGCCAGCCCCTTCGGCTCCGTTCTGGGCAGGCTCTCGTCGCGCCAGCATCCTACCTCCCATGTCTCAAAATCGAGACATGGGGCACCCATTTTCCTGCTGGTCAGCCCTGAGCCACCCGCCGGATAGTTTGTTCAGCAGGTCTATCTTCACAACCCCGTCCGAGACTGGTACCCATATCAGCAAAGTTCCTAATACAACGGGAGATCCCCCGGCTCTGCCGGGGAGGCAGTAGCAGTTTGACATTTACGGGAGTCCATCCAAGAAACTCCGAGAGGTGAGCCGCCAAGCACACATCGAGGCGAATCGAGGATGGACGAGTATGAGAGCTTAAGGCACTCGAAGTGGGAGTGCAAGTACTACGTTGTTTTTGTTCCGAAGTGCGGGCGCAAGGTGCTGTACGGGAATCTGCGCAGGCATTTGGGAGAGGTATTTCGAAAACTGGGCGAGCAGAAAGAATGCCAGATCGAGGAAGGGCATCTTCAGGCCGACCATGTACA
>Ga0224554_1000078_pt1 | contig 89555 bp, 73 predicted proteins | sample 714S22024metaG_FD_180666 | JGI IMG/M metagenome (GOLD analysis project Ga0224554, IMG submission 180666) | Peat soil microbial communities from Stordalen Mire, Sweden - 717 S2 20-24 | ecosystem: Environmental > Terrestrial > Soil > Wetlands > Peat | place: Sweden: Norrbotten County, Stordalen... | reverse complement strand
AACATTTTCGAGCAAGCTCCTGCCAGAGAGATACTTGCAGCAAATACGGATGTAAACTCGTCGTCTCGCGACAGTGTTGCTATTCAGAACACGTTTACCTTCAACAGCTTATAGCTGGACACCAGTGTGGCTGAGCTTGACCCTGGAGGGTTGCGATTTGATGTAGCGCGACACGAATCGGCTGTCCCGGGCGTATCCGCACATACGGCGCAAGCGGGCTTCTTCCGGCTCATTTAACAATTCCTGAATAGTTTGCAAAAGCTGCCCCGCATCCAGCGGTTTTTCCATCAAGGCCCCAACGCCCGCCGCCATGGCCATTTCGGACTGCTGGCTCTGGCCGGTGATGATGATGATGGGCAGGGTGGGATTGCGGCTGGTGAAGCCTTCAAAAGTGTCCCATCCGCTTTGACTCGGAAGGCCGAGGTCAAGCAGAACCAGATCAACTTGCTTCGGGTCGAATCTGGCCAACGCCTCCGGTCCGTCCCCGGACTGCAAAACCTCGTAGCCGACATTTCGCAACACACTGCAAATGGCGTCGCGGACCGGTTCGTCGTCATCCACGATCAGCACCCGCTTTTGCGCGGATGCGGTCGGTGCCTGTGGCTCGGCGTCTCTCATCGGACTGGCATTCATAAATCAATATCATTCAACGGGCTGCGGACGGTTTCCTCCCAGCCCACGGCCTGGAACGGCTGGATGAAATGGCTGATACGGAACGGGACATGGGTTGCCTCGCTTGAGGACGACTCCTCGAGCCGGCCATGGGCCGGAAGGGGGTCGGGGCGGCTCTCGGCGGTCTGTCCGGTCCGCTCCCCTGCCGCCACGGTTGCGGGGGACAGCGCCTCAAAAGATTTTAGAACAATTCGAGTTTTCATGCATTTCAAGTATTATGAGATGTGTGCCGCATATTTGCCTCCTTGGAAGCAGCGGTTCCCGTGCCAACTGGAGCGGATTTTGCTCCTGTGAGGGATTCAAACGCATGAGCAGGCGCGCCGGCTGAATATGAATGAGATGAATGGAACAAATCATTCCACAAGTGACGTTCCGGGTGTCACCGGGACTGGCCCTGGGCCGAAATTACGCCTAACCGGCCTGATTATGATGGCCCTGCTGGGCGCCCTCCTGGTTCTCTGGGTCAGCCGCGCCACCTGGCAACGGGTGGACAGACTGCAACGCGAATTCGCCGGTTTGAAGGCGGACAGCTTTTACCGGGGCGTCCGCATGCGCAACGACATTGAGCGCATGAACGAGAATTTGCTGCGCTACAGGCTGCGCGGCGACACCAACGACGCGGATGCCTTTCGCATGGGAAAGCGGGATTTCGAAAGCCGGCTGGACAACGCCAGCACCAACGCGGCCACGCCGCTGGAAACGAATTTCTTGCACATTGTCAGGATGGCTTATGCGGGTTACTCCGTCGAAAGCGCGAAAGTCCTCGAGGCCAGCCGCGCCCACTGGAGCTCCACGCAAGCCAAAGACTTTCTGGTCAGCTACGAAAAAGTCCAGCAGTTGTCGGAGCATTTGCTCTCCGTGTGCGATACTTTTATTGACAATCAGCGCGCGGCCTTCGACGCCTTTCTCAGGGGGTCCAATGCCACGCTGGCCAATTTCAAGCGTCTTCTCCAATTTGCCGCCGCGCTGCTCCTTGCCTTGGCCGCCGCGCTTGTCCTGCTCGTTTACCGCGGCATGATCGCTCCCCTCCGCCTCCAGCTGACCGAAAGCCAGGCCATCATTGCGCGCCAGGAGAAACTCGCCTCCCTCGGCGTGCTGGCCGCCGGCGTCGCCCACGAAATCCGCAATCCGCTCACCGCCATTAAATTCCGCCTCTTCAGCCTGAAGAAGTCCCTGCCCGCCGCCGCCCAGGAGGACGCCGGCGTGATCACCGGCGAAATCAGCCGCCTGGAGCGGATCGTAAAGGACTTTTTGCAGTTCGCGCGGCCTTCCGAACCGGAATTGGTGGCGATGCCCGCCCAACGCATCATGCAGGAAGTGCATGTCCTGTTGCAGCCGCAATTGGAAAAATCCGCCATCAAGTTGGAGATGGAGGCTTCCGGGCAGGGTTGGGTGCGCGCGGACAACCAGCAGATCAAGCAGGTCCTGATCAACCTCATTCAAAATTCGGCGGACAGCATCGGGCGCGGTGGCGTGATCAAATTGCGCGTGTCCAGCCTGTCCGGCCCGGCCCGCAACGGCTCGGACGGGACCGTGGCGCTGGAGGTTTCGGACACCGGCAAGGGCATCCCGCCCGAAGTGCAGCAGCGCCTGTTCGACCCGTTTTTCACCACCAAGGAGGGCGGGACGGGCCTGGGCCTGCCCATCGCCGCGCGTATTGTTGACAAACATGGCGGCAAGCTCGATTATCAAACGGCGCGCAATCGCGGCACGACCTTCCGCATTTTGCTGCCCCAAGCCGGAAAAAATGAAACCTAAAATATTGCTGATCGAAGACGACGCCAGCACCGCGGCTTCCTTGCGGAAAGTGCTGTGCGCGGAGGGCTATGAAGTCGATACGAGCGGCCGCGGCGACGACGGCCTGGCCCGCGCGCGGGAACACGACTACAATGTGGTTGTCACCGACTTGCGATTGCCCGGCTTGAGCGGCCTGGAGCTGGTCGCCCAACTTCACGCCGACAAGCCCAAGCAGCCGATTATTTTGATGACCGCCCATGGCACCACCGAAACCGCCATCGAGGCCACCAAATTGGGCGCGTGCGATTACCTGCTCAAACCCTTTGAAGCCGACGAGTTGTTCGATTTGCTCGCTTCAGCCGTGGCCAGCAGCCGGCTCATGTCCGAGCCAATCGACATGGGCGAAGCCCGCCAGGACCGCTCGGCCATCATTGGCAACAGCCGCGCCATGCAGGGGATTTACAAGGAAATCGGCCGCGTGGCCGCCACTTCCGCCACCGTCCTCATCCGCGGCCCGACCGGCACAGGCAAGGAACTCATCGCGCGGGCCATTTATCAGCACAGCAACCGCGCCGACAAGCCGTTTATTGCGGTCAATTGCGCGGCCATCCCCGATGCCTTGCTGGAGAGCGAACTTTTCGGGCACGAACGCGGCGCGTTTACCGGGGCGCAAGCCCGGCGCATTGGCCGTTTCGAGCAGGCCCACGGCGGCACTCTTTTTCTGGACGAAATCGGCGACTTGAACGCCAACACCCAGGGCAAGCTGCTGCGCGTGCTGCAGGAACGTTGCATCCAGCGCCTCGGCAGCGAAGCCGATGTCCCGGTGGATGTGCGGGTGCTGGCCGCGACCCATCGCGATTTGGAAGGGGCCATCCAGGAAAAGGAATTTCGCGAGGATTTGTTCTACCGCCTGAGCGTTGTCACCATCACGCTGCCGACGCTGGCCAAACGCGCGGAGGACGTGCCGCAGTTGGCCAAATACTTCATCCAACGCTATGCCCGTGAACTCGGTCTCGACGCGCCGTCCGTCCAGCCTGAGGCCATCGCCTTTTTGCAAAGCCAGCCCTGGCCCGGCAACGTGCGGGAATTGGAAAATGTGGTGCGGCAGGCCATGCTGCTGGCCAAACCCTTCCCCATCAGCCTCGAACATGCCCGGCAGGTCATGGCCAAGGCGGCGCAACCCGCCGCCGACCATCAAGCCCACGCCGCCTACATCGCGGAATTGCTGGCGCGCGCGCAACGCGGCGAAATCCAGGATGCTTACTCGCGCATGATGGCTGAGCTGGAGCCGGAGCTGTTCCGCCAGGCCATCAAGCTGGCGCACGGCAACCAGGCCAAGGCCGCCCGCTGGCTGGGCGTCACCCGGTTAAAAATGCGCGAAACACTCGCCCAACTGGGTTTGCACCCCAGAAATGACCAATAACAAAATCCTGGGGACGAATTTCACCAAAGACAACTAGAGGAGCGGGCTTCGTTTTTGTCATTGGGTCATTTGGAAATTCATTGGTCATTAGGATTTCGTCATTCGTCATTTCATGCGCCAGCCAACTGGTCCTTTCCGTTCCACCGCTGGTTTGAATTGTGCCAGTTTATCCAGCCGTCACGGCTGATTTCCCCCAAACAAGGCGGCAAGACGCCTGTTTTGGGGACGGCATGGAACTTGCGCTCCAACGCCATGCCAGCCATTGCGGCTGGGCAAGGAAAGGATCGCAATGAAAACAATTCGAATATGTACCGCGGCGGCTGCCGCCGTGGCGTTGATCAGTCTGGCTCAAGCCAGCCGGGCTTCCGGCAACGAATGCAGCGCTGCCCAGAAGGAGAAATCCTTCACGGGCAACGTCACCGCCGTGGATCCCCAGGACAAGACCTTCTCGGTGAAGGGGCTGTTCTTCACGAGAAACTTCAGCATGGCCGCTGACGGCAGGGTGTCCCTGGAAAACAAACCGGGCGCTTCCCTGGCGGAGCTTCGCCCCGGACAAAGAGTGTTGGTGAATTACGAGAACGATAATGGCGTGCTGATCGCCATGGGTGTCTCCCAGCACGACTTGACCTACTCGGGCCGCATCACCGCCATTGACCCCGCGGCGCGCACACTCGCGCTCAGGGACGGCCTGACGACCCACAACATCGCCATCGCGCCCGATTGCGCCGTGCTGCTCAAGGGTGATCAAGCCGGAACGGCGGGCAACCTGCAAATCGGTGACACCGTACAAGTCTGCTATGAACAGGCCGGCGCCTCGAAGATCGCGCGCCGGATTCAGGAGCAGAGCGCCATGTTTGTGGGCACAATCCAGGCCGTTGATGCCACCACCAAGTCCATCAAGGTCGAAGCCGCCCACGGCGAAAAGCAGTTTCATCTGGCTGACAGTTGTCCCATCGTCATCCATGGCAGGCTCAACGGAGGAATGAGTGATCTGCGCATCGGCGACCGGGTCTCTCTCAACTATGATGAACGGGACGGGGTCTTCGTGGCCAATCGCGTCAGCCCGATGACTGACGCCAATGCCGCGGAGCCGGCCGCGCCTGCGCCTGCGCAGAGCGCGAAGACAACCCCACAGCAGCCGAACACATTCTACGGCTACTGAGTCCAAGCCGGGCCATCAATCAAGGAGGGTAAAAATGGTGGGGATGGGTATGAGGGCAAGTGCTCCCGCCCTTCCGGCATTCATCGCCGGGAGGGCGGAGTTTTTTTGGCTCATGGCAAAAACCCGTCAATAAAGGTCAGATACCCTTGCCTCCCGTCAATTTTGGTATGGCGTTCGACAGATTTGACGAGTTCCCGCAAACAATCCACCAACAGTTGAAGCGGAATGGGCGGCATATTCTCGGCGCCAGGAACCGGATTGGGTCCGCGTGCCAGCCGGAATTCGCACATGGCGTTGACAGCCTCAAATGCCGCGGCATCAAGTCCGCTCAAGCCGGATGGCTTCGGAGTATGACCTCGCAACTCAGCCCGGTAAGTCTGGAATGCAGCCTCATAGGCGCGCAGCGCGGTGTAATCGGACATTTCCGGGTGGGCGCGCCAGATTTCCACCACGCAGCTCTCCAGATTCTGCAGAACCCCGAGTTTGTCGTCTTCCCATTCCATAGTGGATCAATGGTTATGCAAGGATGTCCCGCAACGCCAGCCAGAAAAGCCAAATCTCAACTTCATCCTTCAGCCTTCATCCTTCAACCTTTTCCCCCATCCTTTTCCTTTGACATCCTCCCACGGCGGGGGCAAAAGTTTTCGATGACGGAGCAGATTCTCATTCTGGACTTTGGCTCGCAATACACCCAAGTCATCGCCCGGCGTGTTCGCGAGTGCCATGTCTATTCCACCATCGCGCGCTTTGACACGCCCGCCTCCGAAATCGCCGCCCTCAAGCCCAAGGGCCTGATCCTCTCCGGCGGGCCGTCCAGTGTCTATTCGCCCAAGGCCCCTCTGCCGGATCCGGCCATTTTCAAACTGGGCGTGCCGGTCCTCGGGATTTGTTACGGCCTGCAATTGATGGCCCAGTTCCTCGGCGGCAAAGTCGAGCGCGGCCAGAAACGCGAATATGGCAAAGGCACATTGTCAGTCACCGATTCCGCCTGCGCGCTGTTTGCCGGCCTGCCGGCCTTGCTCCAGGTCTGGAATTCCCACGGGGACAAGCTGGCTAAAATGCCCCGGGGCTTCAAAGCCGTGGCCGCCTCGGACAATTCGGAGTTTGCCGCCATCGAGGACCGCTCCCGCCGGTTTTTCGGCCTGCAATTTCATCCCGAAGTCGTCCACACGCCGCGTGGCCGCGAGATCATGGCCAATTTCGTCCAAAAAATCTGCGGCTGCGGCGCGGACTGGACAATGCGGCATTACGCGGACCAGGCGGTCGGGGAAATTCGCCGGGTGGCGGGCCAGGAGCGCGTCATTCTCGGCCTGAGCGGCGGGGTCGATTCCAGCGTGGCGGCGGCGTTGCTCCACAAGGCCATCGGCAGCCAGTTGACCTGCATCTTTGTCAACAATGGATTGCTGCGCGGGCGCGAAGAGCGCGTCGTGCGCGAAGTTTTCGAGCGCAACTTCAAAATCAGGCTCCACTATGAAGACGCCTCGAAATTGTTTCTGCGGCACCTCAAAGGCGTGACCGACCCCGAACGCAAGCGCAAAATCATCGGCAAAACGTTCATCGATGTTTTCCAGTCAGCCGCCAAACGGGCGGGAAAGGCCCGCTTCCTGGCCCAGGGCACATTATATCCGGACGTCATCGAGTCGGTGCCAATTGGCGGCAATCCGGCGGCGCTGATCAAGAGTCATCACAACGTCGGCGGCCTGCCCAAGAAGATGAAATTCAAATTAATCGAGCCGCTCAAATGCCTCTTCAAGGACGAGGTCCGGCAATTGGGCCTGGAATTGGGATTGCCGAAGGAAATTGTTTTCCGCCAGCCCTTCCCCGGCCCCGGCCTCGCCGTGCGCATCCTGGGCGAAGTCACCCCGGCGCGTTGCGACATCTTGCGCGCGGCCGACGGCATTGTGGTGGAGGAAATGAAAGCCACCGGCTGGTATTACAAGATTTGGCAAAGCTTTGCCGTGCTGCTGCCAGTGCGCAGCGTCGGCGTAATGGGCGACGAACGCACCTATGATTTCACCATCGCCATCCGGGCCGTCGAATCCCAGGACGGCATGACGGCCGATTGGGTCAAGCTGCCTTATGATCTGCTGGAAAAACTGTCCAGCCGGATCATCAACGAAGTCAAAGGCGTCAACCGCGTCTGCCTGGACATCTCGAGCAAGCCCCCCGCCACCATCGAGTGGGAGTGAAGCGCGCCCCAAGACGAAGGACGGGCGCAGATCAAATTCTCTCGTGAGTTAAGAAGGGGCCATTACTAAAGAGTTTTGACAATGCAGGGAAAAGCCATTGTCAGAAAGAGTGCGAGGGAGTAGCCCTTCGATCCGTTGCTTCCCGCATGACAAGGGCCTCCTGCCCTGCTTCAGTTGCCGGGCGTCAGCGGCGACTTGTAAACACGGTAGAATTTCTGGTTCGTCGGCGACGGGTTGGTCACAGTGACCACGCCGCCGTTGCCCGGGATGAGACCGCTGGGTTCCGCAACCCATGCCGGCATGGCCAGGTCGGGTGTGCTTTGCACGTAATAGCCGTAGCCACTGGGCGCAGTGAAGTTAAGAGAGGTAAGTGCCATCCCCACAGGGGCGGTGATCGAGGTAATAAAGAGATTGTCGATTATCGGGACCGTGTACAGGCCGGCGCTTCCATCCTCCGAGTGAGTCGCCTCGAATGTCAGCACCGTGCCACTCAGCGCGCCCGCGCCCATTTGCAGATCCATGCTGGTGGTCCCATCAAGCGTGTCATTCAGATCAACGACCTTGGTGAGCGGGAACGGATACTCCCATGAGGCGCTGGGCGCCGGGATAACGTAGATGCCTTTCTGGCCGTGCGGGCCTGTGGCAACAAATGCGATGGAAAGGGTGGGGCAGCCGCCGCAGGCCACGGTAGTGAAACTGTTGAAAGTGTCGCCGTAGCTGTCGTTCGGAATCGGGGTGTTGTTGTCCACAACTACCCACGGCACGGGGTTGAGTTCGCCAGCGACGCCAATAATACCGTCACAAATGGCCTCCTGGCCGGCCTCCCCGACGGCGATGAACACAATGTGAGTTTGACCCGAGGTAGGCTCGGCGCCGATGTCAAGACCAAGGAAATACTTGTAAGTGCCCGTGCCGTTGGGCAATGCCATGGTGGTGTCGGCAACTCTAAATGGGATGGGCTGGGAGGAGACCGCGACGGTTACCCCATAGATACCCTGCTGGCCGCCATAGGCGGTCGGTGGGCTGCCGGCGGCGTAGAAGGCAAGAGTGTTGCCGCTCAGGGCAAAGTTCTTCGATGAACCGGCAGGCCCGGCGCCTGCAAGGTTTGGATTCACAAATGTTGCGATATTGCCTGTCCCTTGTGGAATTGGCATCGTCGTATCGGCGATGGTCATCAGGGGAGGCATCGGATTGCTGGAAATGGACAGCGTACCGCAAATGGCCTCATAGCCGTCGTCATTCGCGCCCCAAAAGGCAAACAGGCTCGCGCTGATTGCTGGAGTCATGGTCAAGGCGCTTGGAGACGGAGCAAACTCCGTGAAATTGCCCGGGACGCTGGGGTTGGGGATGACGGTGGTCGTGTCGGCAATACTGAAACCGTTTGCAATCCCAAGGGCGGGATTGCAGGCGTAGCCGTAAACGCCCTCCTGGTCCCGGCCGCCATAGCCGATGCCGACAAACCCGACATTAACCGTGCCGCGTAACGAACTGACAACCGGTTGACTGGTCACGTAAAATGGCCCGATGCCACCCGGCGGAATCGTTGTGGAACCATTCACTTCGACCCGGTAAATAGTCGAAGGAGCAGGGGGGGAGAAGTTCAGGCATTGAAGCGGGGCTGCGTCCACATAATAAACGCCTTCATTGCCGTATTCGTCGGCACCCACGAAGACGGCGGCGGTCCCGCTTATAACCGGGACGCCGGTAAACCCTGAAAAATTACCGAAGGGACCTCCCGGAACGGCTGTATCAAACGTGGCGAAGGATGCAGCGCCTTGGTTGACACAGACCGAAGCCAGGAACGGGCTGGGACAAGCGGCGGTGCTGGTGTCGGTAAAGGTCAGCGTGGTCAAATCGCTTTGCGCAGTGAACCCCATGCTCTGAAGCCTGTAACCCTGGTTACCCCAGAGATAGTTGCCCGAATCATTCATCAGCGAGAACACCCGCATCTGGCCACCGACGCTGACGGTCAGTTCCGAGCAGGAAGGACCGGCGTCGCTTGCGTCGTTTTGCGCAAAACTAACGGTATAGTTCATGCCAGGCGTGGTCGCAAAAGTCTGGGAAAGGGAAACGGGCGTACCTTGGCCGTTGAATTGCACTGCCGGAAGACCGGAGGGGCTGTCGTCCAAGAGAAGCTGGCCGGGGCCTGCGGAGTAGGTCCAACCGGGCAGGGAGGAGGGATAGATTTCTTCGCCGCTGCCGGTCAGATTCGGGACATCTTTGAAGAGGCCATCGTAAAGGAAGTTGCCGGAGATAGACGGCGAGGTTAACTCCGAAAAGATTTCCACGCTAAAGTAGAAGGTGTTGGTGTTGCCGCCGCAATCAACGACCTGGCACATGACATTGCTCGTGCCAATCCCGAATGTGCTGCCGGACGGCGGTGTGTAGGTCACGCTTATGTCGGTGCCGCAACACTGGTTGGAGGCCACTGACACCGGGTAGGTGACACGAGCCACCGACACCCCTGTCAGAACCACGTCCGCGGGAGGGTGGAATGACAACGGGGCAGGGGCATAGACGAGTTGACCGGCCGATCCAAGAGATCCCAAGTCAAGCTGTTGGGTTAGCGGGGCAGTCGGTGAAAAAGTTAATAAAAAATAATGAAGCTCGCTGTCATGGGCCATGCCATAAAGAAGATTGGGGCCCCAACCAAGATCGTCCGGGGCGAAGGCGATGCCGTCAAAATAAAAACTGCCGAGATTCATCCGGTCAACGACCGGGCCGTTGACCGGAAAGGTGAAGAGCTCAATGGAACCGTTGGTGGGGTTGGACGACAGAGCGTAGAAAAGGTTTGGTCCCCAGCCCAAGTCCGGCGCCGCGAAAGTAATCGAGTAGAAGCCGGAGCCGGCGCCCATGCCTAAAGAAAGAGGATCTGTATCGAGGAGTACGATCCCGTTTACACCAAGCGAAGCACCATAATCGATTGGAAATAGCGCAGGGTCTCCAACATCACCGCCCCGTATCGTGTAGAGTTTGTTCGGTCCATTGCCTGCGTCTGGAGCCACGAACGTCAGCGCGGTGAAATAATCGTAGGGGAAACCGCCGAACCTGACCTTGGTGTCGCCGCTGAAGTCAATCGTGCAAAAATCGTTGTCAGTCGTGTCGGAAATGGTATAAAAAAGGCCAAATCCATTGCCCAGATCAGCCGGCGCGTAGGCCAGGGCACTGAATCCCGAGCCCACTGTGCACAAGGGAGTGATACCGCCCGAGTTGATGGCCGTGAGTGTCTCAACACCGGAAGAATTTCTGACTAACGTGTACAAGGCGCCCGGGCAGGGGTTCGTCGTCGGCGGGAGATTGGTCACATAAACCGTTTCGGTGCAATAATTGCTGTTGCCGCATTGGTCCTTGACCCACCATAACTCTGTAATGGTCATCGGACAGCCGGTTCCGTTGGTGACGGGTGTCTGCGGATAAAAGGTATAGTTGGTGCCGGGACAGCACGTATCATAGACAGAGGGGGGATCGAAGGCCCAATTGGTGTCGCCGCAAGCCACGAGCTTGGTCGCGCAGTTGGCCTGCAACCCTTGTTGATCGAGCACATGAACGGAAAAGTTGGTGCTGTAGGTATTTCCGCAACAATCGGTCACCGAGCAGGTGACGGTGGTGTTCAAGCCCGCTGGAAAACAGGACCCGTTGGTCGGCGAGTAGCTCACCGGGAGATTGCCACAACAGCCTTCCGAGGCGGTGACGTTGAAATACACTGGAACGCATGCGCAACTGGATACCGTAATGTTTGACACCCCGGCAAATACCGGCGCGTTGCCGTTCACCACAGTGACTGTTTGACTACACTGGCCCGAATCGCATTCATTGCTGACCAGCCACGTTCGCGTGGTTTGCTGCGAACAGGGGGGACCGCTCAGCGGCGTCGTGCTCAGCACGGTGACGCTCGTGGTGGCGCCGGCGCAACGTTCGCAATTGGTGTAGCCCGGTGGATCGAAAGCCCAGTTCGTGGCATCGCAGCTCACGGTTTTGTTGGCATTGCTGAGAATGACGAGGCATTGGGCGCGCCCCACATCGGCGGCCATCAAAACAAGGGCGAGATACAGCAGTTTTTTCATAGTCATACTTTCATATTGGCTGCAAGGACTCCGACCCACCGGCCGCATGGCCGGTTTCCGCAATTGGTGCTCGGTGCGGGCCTAATTTGGCTGCAATGCAGCGCCTGGGGCCTATTTTCAGTTTGCGAATTAAGCCAGCCGATTATTAGTTTTACAAAAACTGACAATAAGCCAGTCTGCGTTTGTTGGCAAGTAAAAACGACGAAATTGAAAAATATAAAATGAACAGCATTTTATGTGTTGTATTATTAGGTGGAGGGGTCAGTGGAGGGGTCAAACCGGATATCTGCACGTTTTGATGCCTGCCATCGGCGTTTTTTACGGCGTCAAAGGCGTCAGCCTGCAAATTCGGCATTCCTTTGCCATTCATGCCTCTGCCAGATTCCCCTGTTCTTCCAGTGTTCGCGTATTTCGAGTATTTCGTGGTTAAAAAGTCTTTTCTTCGCGCCCGCCGTTGAAAGTTTCTTAAAACACTGGCCAATCCTTCCAATTCACCAAACCTCACCCCGCCGCCGAACCCGTCAACCGCTCCGGCCTTACGGCATCCGGCCGGTAAATATTCCCGTTGGCGAAGAAGTGAACAGGGGCTATCCGCATTGACGATGCATCCGAAGAAGAGCTTGCCAGACTCTTGCCGGGGCCGGCAAAGACACAAAACCCGCTACATGTGGCACCCCTGTGGCATTTTGTATTGCGGGTTAAGTCGTTGACTATCAACCGTGTAGCGGATGTGGCGGGTTTTTGGGACCTATGTATCAATGTGGCGTTTTTGACGGGTGCGCCCTTCCACGAAGGACTCCCGGCCAATTTGGAACTTTATATCCGATGGCCCGGCTCTTAATATTCCCCCATGGCCATGCCGCAAAGGACCGTCGCGAAAAGTAAATTCGTGGATTTCCTCCAGGGGCAAAAGCTGCGTCTCACCCCGCAGCGCCGGGCCATTATCGACACCGTCTTCAGCACGGCGGAGCATTTCACCGCAGTCCAGTTGCTCAAATGGTCGCGCCGCCGCGACAAATCGGTTTCGCGCGCCACGGTGTATCGAACCCTGCCGCTCCTGACCGCCAGCGGCTTGGTGCGGGAAATGGATTTTGGGCGCGACCACAAGTTTTACGATCCCAATTACGCCGACCATCCCGACCACAGCCATATCATCTGCCAGGATTGCGACACCATTGTTGAATTTGACAGCGATCAGATCAAAAAAATGGAGGGGGAGATGTGCCGGAAACTCGGGTTCTCAGTGAAGACCCATCGTCTGCAAATCACCGGCAGTTGCGACGAACTGAAACGCCTGGGCAAATGCGCCCGCAAAAAGGGGCGTTGAGTTTCGCCTCATATTGACTTGCCGTCCGGGCCGGAGGGCATATAATGCGGCGGTTTTCCTTGTGGGAGTTGTCGCGCAGAAAAATGAAATGACATTGTACAATGGGCTTGCAGAATCACCTTGAAAGCTCAGGCTCGTGGTTGTTCAAGCGCCGGAGTTATCTTCCGTTGCTCGTTCTGCCTCTCTTTTTGATTTGCCTGGCCTCCTCCAGCTATCTTGGCCACAGCCATGTGCTCAATGAGTTTTGGCAGGCGTGTTGCATGGCCATTTCGTTCGTAGGATTGGCGTTGCGGATCATCGTTGTGGGCCGCGCCCCCTACGGAACATCCGGCCGCAACACCCGCCAGCAGGTGGCCGACACACTGAACACCACCGGAATGTATTCCGTCGTCCGCCATCCGCTTTACCTGGCGAATTACCTCATCATCATTGGGTTCACGATGGAATTTCACGTTTGGTGGCTGGTGTTGTTGATCACCTGCTTCTATGCGCTCTACTACGAGCGAATCATGATGGCGGAAGAGGCTTTCCTTCGCGTGCGCTTCGGCGACGTGTTCAAACAATGGGCCGCGACCACCCCCGCGTTCATTCCGAGGCTCCATGGATGGCAACCCTCCCCGGTCCCGTTCTCCTGGCGGACGGTCTTGCAACGGGAATACAACGCATTTTTTCTCATTATTTCGGTTTTTTTCATATTGGATTTGATTGGCGACTCCATCGCCGAAAAGCATTTCACCGTTGATTTCACATGGTTTGGCATATTCATTGGGGGGTTCGTTGTTTTTGCCACTTTGCGCACCCTCAAAAAGCGCACGCATCTGCTGACGGTCGAAGGAAGATAGAGCGCGCCAAAATCGCTTTTATTAACTTGCTCGCACGGCTTCAATCATTGACACTTTTGCCGTTGTTCGTACAGAAATGGGAACCAAAGCGCATCGCGTAAAGAAACAATTGAAGGGCCGTAAAAAGACGCCGCACCCTCCGCTGCGCCGCCGTCCCGCACCCCAATCCGTCCGCCATCCCAAGACACTGCGGTCAGTCGCGCGGAAGCCGGTCGCAAAACACGGTCCGGTCGAGGCTGAACCCATTCTGGTGAAGGCCGCGGCCGAAGTCCCGCGCGATGAGGAAGCCTATGCCCCGGCGCCGGAAAGGGAGCGTTCCGGCTACGACGGCGATACCGCGATCAAGCTTTATTTGCGAGAAATCGGCCAGGTCAAGCTCCTGACACCGCAGGAAGAAATCCACCTGGCGGCCCGCATCAAAAAGGGCGACAAAAAAGCCCGGGAACTCATGATCAAGGCCAACTTGCGTCTGGTGGTCAAGATCGCCCACGACTACGAGAATTTCGGCCTGCCGCTGCTGGATTTGATCAACGAAGGGAACATCGGCCTGATGAAGGCGGTGGAGCGCTTTGACCCGGCCAAGGGCGGCAAGCTGTCCACCTACGGTTCGTGGTGGATCAAGCAATCCATCAAGCGCGCCCTGGCCAATCAATCCAAGACCATCCGGTTGCCCGTCCATCTGGTGGACAAGATTTCCAAGATGCGCCGCACCGCCATGAAATTGCAGGAGATCGTCGGACGCGAACCGACCGACGAGGAATTGGCCGAGGAAATGGGGTTGTCTCCATCGCGGGTGGCGCAAATGCGCCTGGCGGCCGTGCGACCCGCTTCACTGGACGCGCCCATTGGGGACGATGATTCGAACAATTTCGCGGAGGTGGTGCAGGACGAGAACGCCGACACGCCGTATCAACATCTGGAAGACAAAACCGTCACCCGGATGTTGCGCGAGATGGTCAAGACGCTCGATCCGCGCGAGGCCACCATCCTGCAATATCGCTTCGGGCTGGACGGCGGGACGGAAAAAACGCTGGAGGAAGTGGGCGCCAAGTTCGGTGTGACGCGGGAGCGGGTGCGTCAAATCCAGAATATTGCGCTGCACAAGCTGCGCCGGATGATCGAGAAACTTGAGGCTGTCAAAGCCTAGGCGGCTGTCCTACTCTTCCGGCATGATAACTAACGAGGTGCCGGTTGCGGACCTTGCCGCCGCCATTCGCAACATCCCGGATTTTCCGAAGGCTGGCATTCAATTCAAGGACATCACGCCCGTTCTGGCCGACGCGCGCCTTTTTGCCGGTTCGATCGACCTTTTGACCGGTCGTTTTCCACCGGGATCGGTGGATACGGTGGTGGGCATTGACGCGCGCGGATTCATTTTCGCCGCCGCCGCCGCCTACCGGCTCAAGTGCGGCTTCGTTCCGGTGCGGAAAAAGGGCAAACTGCCTTATCTCACTTACGAACAGAGTTACGATCTGGAATACGGCTCCAACACCATCGCCATCCACACTGACGCGGTCCGGCCCGGCAGCCGGGTCTTGTTGATTGACGATCTGCTGGCGACCGGCGGCACGGCGCTCGCCGCCGCCCACCTGTTGCAGCGCCTGAACGTGACCATATTGGAACTGTCGTTTTTGATCGAATTGAGCTTCCTGAAAGGACGCGAAAGACTGGCCGGGTTCCCGGTGAAGTCGCTGGTGGTCTATTAATTTTCGCGGTCCCAATGATCGTCTGGCTGCAATCTGTTGACGTCTCGCTCTTCCAGTTCATCAACGTGTCGTTGAGCAATTCGCTTTTCGACAGGCTGATGCCGTTCATGAGCGATTCCCCCTGGTTCGCCCGCCTGTTTATTGTCCTGGCGCTTGTTTTGATTTGGAAAGGCGGGGCGCGCGGGCGCATTTGCGCGCTGATGCTGGCCCTGTCGTTGTGCCTGGGCAACTGGCTGGTTTGCGATTCGATCAAACATGCCGTGGCGCGATTGCGGCCGTTTGAAACCGTGCCGAATGTCATTCTGCGGGTCGGGAAGGGTGGAAGTTTCAGCATGCCCTCCTCTCATGCGGCCAACTGGTTCAGCGCGATGCTGGTGCTGCTGGTTTATTACCGTCGCACTGCATGGACCATGCTGCCGCTGTCGCTCCTGGTCGGCTTCTCACGAATTTACAACGGCGTCCACTATCCGGGCGACGTGCTGGCGGGGGCCGTTTTGGGCGCGGGTTACAGCGCGGCGATCATCTGGGTCCTGGACTGCCTTTGGCAAGTCCTCGGGCCGCGCGGGTTCCCGCTGTGGAAGCTTCAACTGCCCTCGCTGATCCATCCGGTGTCCGTCCCGCCCAAGCCCGCGGAGGCCGGCGACACGGGTGTCCGCGACGCGCAGTGGCTGCGTTTGGGTTATGCGCTGACGGCGTTGCTCTTTCTAATCGGCATGGCCTATCTGGCGGCGGGCAAAATCGAGTTGTCCGAAGACGAAGCGTATCAATGGCTCTGGTCCAAACATCCCGCCTTGTCCTATTACAGCAAACCGCCGTTGATCGCATACACGCAATTTTTGGGCACGCACATCTGGGGCGACAACGAATTTGGCGTGCGTTTTTTTTCGCCGGTCATTGCCGCCGTTATGTCACTGCTGGTGCTCCGGTTCATGGCGCGCGCCGCCGGGGGCCGGACGGCGTTTGTTTTGCTGCTGGTGATGAGCGCGACGCCGCTGCTGGCTTTAGGCTCGATCGTAATGACGGTTGATCCGTTGTCCGTTTTGTTTTGGACTGCGGCCATGCTGGCGGGATGGCGGGCGGCCAGTCCGGCGGGAACGACGCGCCAATGGCTGTGGGCCGGCTTGTGGATGGGCCTGGGATTTCTGAGCAAGTACACCAATCTGTTTCAATTGCTGTGCTGGGCCGTCTTTTTTGCGCTCTGGGCGCCGGCCCGGTCGCATTTGCGGCGGCCCGGTCCCTGGCTGGCGCTGTTGATGGTGGGGTTGTGTTCGCTGCCTGTGTTGATTTGGAACAGTCAACACAATTGGATCACCGTCGCGCACGTGGCCAGCGACGGCCAGCTGGGCGAAAAGTGGCATCGGACTTATACGGAGGATTTTCTCTTGACGGAGGCGGGGGTGCTCAACCCGGTGTTTTTCGCGGGGGCGGTCTGGGCGGCCGTCGGCTTTTGGCGGCGAGGCCGGCGAGACCCTTTGCCGTTGTATTGCTTCAGCATGGGCGCGCCGGTGTTCCTGGCGTTTTTCGGGCTGAGCTTTCACAGCCGCGTCCTGGCCAATTGGATCGCGCCCTCCGTTGTGCCGCTTTTCTGTTTGATGGCGGTGTACTGGGCCGCGCGCTGGAAGCAGTGGACGTCATTTCTGAAACCGTGCCTGGCCTTCGGAATCGGCGCGGGAATTTTTGCGGTGGTGATGGCGCATGACACGCAATTGCTCAACAGGCTGCTTCATCGGCGTCTTCCGGCCCGGCTGGACTTGCTGCATCGCGTGCATGGCTGGAAAGCGATGGCCCGGATCGTCGGCCAGGCACGCAACGACATTGAGGCCGAGGGCAGGCCTGCCTTCATCGTGTGCGAACATTATGGGTTCACCTCGCAAATCTCATTCTACCTGCCGGAAGCCAAAAGCCGCCCTTGGACGGACCCGATGGTGTTCTATCGCGCCACGCCAAAGCCGGACAATCAATTCTTCTTCTGGCCGAACTATTTGAATCGCACCGGACAAAACGCGCTCTTCGTCCGCGAAATTGAAAAGCCGCGGCTGCGTCCGGATTGGTTTTCGCGCTGGTGGGACCAGGAGGGCGAACTCTATTTGCACGACGTTCCGCAGACGCGCCCATTGCCACCGGAGATTCAGCGGGAATTTCATTCCACCAAAGATCTCGGCATTAGAGACGTGGTGGCGGATGGAAACGTCGTGCGCCGCATCCAGCTTTTCGAATGCCTTGGGCTGAGATAAAGGGGGGGGAAGTCGTTAGGCGCAGGATCCGGAAGCTGCCTTCGTCCTTTACCCTGCCGCTCTTTTGCGCGAAAAAGAGGGGGTGCAAGCGCGATTTCTTCTTGGTCCCGCCGGCACAGGGAAAACATTCCTGTGCCTGGAGGAAATCCGCCGGGCGCTGCTTGACGATCCCGCCGGACCGCCGCTGATTCTGCTCGCGCCAAAACAGGCGACTTTTCAACTGGAACGGCAGCTACTGTCCGATCCAGCTTTGCCCGGTTATATGCGGCTGCGTATTCTTTCGTTGGAGCGGCTGGCGCAATTCGTTCTTGAACTTTTGCATCAACCGCCGCCGCCATTGCTCTCTGAAGACGGACGCACCATGGTCTTGCGCGCCTTGCTCGCCAGACGGCGCAAGGATCTGCGGATCTTCCATGCCAGCGCCGGGTTGGCCGGCTTTGCGCGCCAGCTCAGCCTGGAATTGCGCGAGTTGCAGCGGCACCAGCTTTCGTCCGCGGCGCTGCTCGATTTGGCGTCGCGCCCCGGCCTGTCCGGGTCCCTGCGGCGCAAGATGCAGGACCTGTCATTGCTGCTGGGCGATTACCTGGAATGGCTGGGCAAGAATAATTTGCAGGACGCCGATTGTCTTTTGGACCTGGCCGCGCTCGCCCTCGGAAAAACCGCCGCAAAGCCCGCCTTTATTTCCGGCTTGTGGCTCGACGGCTTTGCCGAGATGACGCCGCAGGAGATGACGCTGCTGTCCGCCCTGGCCCCATCCTGCCAAAAAATGACCCTGGCCTTTTGCCTGGATCGGGAGCAGGCGGCTGAAGAAACTTCCTGGCTCTCCATTTGGTCGGGCGTCGGCAGGACCTGGCGGCAATGTTGGGACAGGTTGTCGGCGCTGCTTGGCGCGCAAGCAAGCCTGGAGATTTTGCCGCGCAATCGCGCGACGGGCCGATTCGCCTCCAGCCCGGTCTTGCGGCATCTGGAAGAGAACTGGACCCGGCCAAAGGAATTTTCAGGCGGCCAATTGGCGCCGGCTTTGCGCGTCGCCATTTGTGACACGGCGGCGGCGGAAGCCGTCCTGGCCGCGCGCGAGATTCGGGCGTTTGTGCGCGCGGGGGGCCGGTTTCGCGAAGCCGCGGTCTTGCTGCGGCGCATGGATGGCCACCACGATGAGTTGCGCCGCGTATTTGACCGTTACCAGGTTCCGTTTTTTCTCGATCGCCGGGAGCCGGTGGCGCACCACCCGCTGGCCGAATTGACGCGCAGCGCAGTGCGCGCCGCGGCCCGCGGCTGGCCGCATGACGATTGGTTCGGCGCGCTGAAGTCCGGGCTGGTCTCCGATGATGACGCCGCCGTGGATCGATTGGAAAACGAGGCGTTGGAACGCGGCTGGAAAGGCGAGGCGTGGTTTGCGCCTTTCCGCGCCGAGACGGAGGAACTCCGTTGGGCCGAGGCGCGGCGGGCGTCCTGGATCGCCCCGTTTGCCAAATTCAGGAAGGCGGTGGCGGCGGGGGAGCGGGCGGCCTGCAACGGCGCGCAACTGGCCGGGGCGCTGCGCGAACTCTGGCGCAATTTGGACGTGCAGAAGAAGCTGGAGGACTGGAGCGCCGCGCCCGACCGGTCTGCCGCGGCGGTTCATGCCACGGTCTGGCAACAGATGAATGCCTGGCTGGATGATCTGGCGCTGGCCTTCGCCGGGGAATCGCTGCCGCTGCGCGACTGGCTGCCGATACTTGAAGCCGGCTTGGGTGGATTGTCGGTGGGCCTCATTCCGCCGGTCTTGGACCAGGTTTTGATCGGCGCCATACACCGCTCGCGCAACCCGGAGTTGAAACTGGCCCTGCTGCTGGGCGTCAATGAGAAAAACTTCCCGGCCGCGCCTGACTCCGGCAATTTGTTGGGCGATCCCGACCGCGAGGAACTGAGGAAGATCGGAACGCCGCTCGGTCATGACACGCGCGAGTTTCTAAGCCGTGAACAGTTTTTGGGCTACATCGCCTGCACCCGATCCAGCCAACGCCTCGTTGTGACGTGCGCCCGGCGCGACGCCGACGATCAGCCGCTCAATCCGTCCGGGTTCATTTCCCGTCTCAAGAGTCTTTTTCCCAATTTGGAAACCGAAAACTTTTCGCAGCCTGATTGGACAGAGGCGGAGCATCCGTGCGAGCTGGCGGGAAAGCTGCTGGCGGACCCCGGGGCCGGCCCGCTGACCCGGGAGCTTCTGGCCTGGCCGGTATTCGCCTCGTTGCGCAACCAGTTGAGGTCGTTCCCGGCGCGGCCCGGGCCGGAATTTCTGCCGCCGGAGTTGGCGGCGCAACTGCACGGCCCCGCTTTGCGCACTTCCGTAAGCCGTTTGGAGCAATTCGCCGCCTGCTCGTTCCAGTTTTTCGTGCATTCAGGATTGCGGGCCGAGGAACGGCAGTTTTTTGAATTGGATGTGAAGGAGCGGGGCAGCTTCCAACACGAGGCGCTGGCCCGCTTTCACCAGCAATTGCGGTCGGAGAACAAGCGCTGGCGCGACATCACGCCCGGCGAAGCGCGGCAACGCATGGGGGCGATCGTGGCCGGAATGGCCCCGAATTTCCGGGACGGCTTGATGAATTCCAGCGCCCAGTCGCGCTTCTCCGCGCGGATTTTGGCCGGGACATTGCAGGATTTCGTCGCCGCCATGGTGGAGTGGATGAGTCAATACCAATTCGACCCGTGGGAGGCGGAGTTGGGCTTTGGCATGGCCGACGGCCCGCTGCCCGCCTGGGAGCTGGACTTGGGCGGGGGAAGGCGCCTGCTTTTTCGCGGCATCATCGACCGGATCGATCTCTGCCGCCCCGGCGGCGGGGACGAAGCGCTGGCCGTGGTTGTCGATTATAAATCCGGCGCGCGCAAGCTGGACAAGGTGAAGATGGCCCACGGCCTGCAATTGCAACTGGCCGCCTATCTGAGCGTGCTGCGCCATCTGGCCGATGCGAAGAAGATTTTTGGCGCGGCCCGCTTGATTCCGGCGGGTGTTTTTTACGTCAATTTGCGCGGGCAAACGGAGCGCGCCCAAAGCCGCGCCGATGTCCTGCGCGAACGGGAGGAGGCGCGGCAATTGCGTTACCAACATTCGGGGCGGTTTGATGTCGCGGCGTTGCGCTTTCTGGACAATCGCGGCCTGGCCCAGGGCACACAATTCAAGTTCCGGTTGAAAAAGGACGGGGAACCCATGGCCAGCAACACGGATTTGATGCCGTCGGCGCAATTCCGGCAACTGCTGGACCAGGTTGAAGAACTGCTGGTCCGCATGGGGCGGGAGATTTACAACGGCGAAATCGGGCTCAACCCATTCCAAAAAGGCGCCGAGCGCGCCTGCGACAAATGCAGCTACCAGGGGATCTGCCGGTTTGATCCGTGGATACATGCCTTTCGTCTATTGGCGGAACCTCAGGCTGCCAGGGAGAATGTCTAATGACGAAATCCTAATGACCAATCAATGTCCAGACCACCCATGGCCCGAATGAACCGCGGCATTGGTCATTCCTGCTTGGACATTTGACATTTCCGGGTGGTACCCCCGTCCGGAATTGAACCGGAATGGACGGTTTAGGAAACAGCGTAGCCTTCCTTCATGTCGGTATCAAGAGAACACAATAAACATTGGGCGGTCTTCATTTTGTAATGATTCCGTTACACCCAATCTGATACCGCCATCTGATACTGTTTCCATGAAAACTAAAAATCCTGAATCTGAAAGCCTCTGGACAAAAGCTCCCGTCGCCAATCTGGTTCGCTACGAACCCTCTGGCATATATTTCGCCCGCGCGAAGGTGCATGGCAAGCTTGTCCGAAAATCACTCGACACCAACATCCTTTCGGTCGCCAAACTGCGGTTGGCAGACGTGGTGGATGCCGAACATCGCGCCGTCGCGCCGTCGCAAACCAAGATTATCGGGAAGATGACTTTTGCCGATGCGCTTGGAATTTTCAGAGAACGCCAAAAACACGCCACTGATATTAAGGAAAACACGAAAAATTACAATGAGCGAGCCGCCATTGATCTTCTTAAAACCTGGCCTGGCTTGGAACAGACGGATGTGAAGCGCATCACTAAGTTTGACTGTCTCGAATGGCGTTCGCGGTTTGGCAAAAGGTATTCCCCAACGGTGACAAACGGAACCCTTTCGGTTCTCCGGCGTATTCTGGACATCACCGTGGATTCAGGTGCGCGTTATGATAATCCCGCCAAAGACAAAGACGTAAAACGTGCCAGAGTGCGCCGGAAAGAACTGCAATTGCCGGAACCCGATCAGTTTCTCGCATTGGTATCCCACGTTCGTGGAAATGGCAGCGGCAGGGGCGGACATTCCGCAGACGCGATTGAATTCTTTTCTTATGTTGGTTCGCGTTTGAGTGAGGCCGCAAAAATTTATGGACGAGATTGCAGCTTTTTGAAAAACGAAATCATCATTCGTGGCGATCCGATAACCGGAACGAAGAATTGGGAAATGCGCCGTGTGCCGATGATTCCCGAAATGAGGAAATTGTTGGAACGCATGAAGGCAGAGCGCGGGGAAACGGAATTTCTGGATAATCCGGTTCTCAAAGTCCGCAAATTCAACCGCTCATTAAAAAACGCCTGCAAGAAGCTGGGGCTTTTTCACCTGACTCACCATGACCTGCGACACCTGTTTGCAACACGCTGCATCGAGTCTGGCGTGGACATTCCAACCGTGGCAAAGTGGTTGGGGCATAAAGATGGTGGTGTGCTTGCGATGCAAACCTACGGCCACTTGCGGGACAAACATTCCGCGAACATGGCGGAGAAAGTTATTTTCGGCGAAAGCGTAACTCTCAACGCGACGGCTTCCCCCAAGCCAACCCCGTCAGTGGTCGCCCCCTCCACGAATGGCGGTAAAACGGTTGCTCAAGCCAAAGTGGCGTATTCCTATCCTTGGTGGGCATCGAATGAAGCTATTGAAATCTTTTGGGGACAGGCTAACGAGCCGGTGCAAATTGTGCCGCTGCCAAAATATCTTCAGAGCGCAAAAGCAGCAATGGGACGCGAAGTGTTTGAACAGGAACTGTCAGAGCCGCAAGCGTTGCTGGATGAACTGCTGGAGCGTGTCGGCATTGCAATCATTGAGAAATTGAAAGGGAAAATTTCGGCCAATCAAAAGCAGCAGGCCGCTTAATCGTATTCGCATTCCATTTTTCCCGGCTCTGGCGGCGGGAATGGGCAAGGCCAATGCTGCGGATCAGTTTGATAACGGTCCAGCTTTCTTAAATAATCAAAGCCGTCGGTTGAATAAACCTCGGAAATGTCTTTTCGCCAAGCGGGAGTTTGGAGCGGCTTCTGTTCAAATGAAACTGCGTCACGCAGATAGCCGCGCGACTTCGGCAGGTTCGCCACAACCCAGATGGCGACCACCGTTCCAATTCCCATGATGGCAAGGAATTCAGTCACAAGTGAATTTTAACACAAGCGCGGGCGGTTTTCACCTTAAAAATCAAGCGTTGGCATTGCGACTTTTATCAAGCAAGCCAGCGACGGTTTTATCACCTGTTGGATCATTCGGCGGAAAGCTCGGCTGCTTTTTTTGTCCTTCATTGTCGCGTTCCCGTTGGTGCGCTCGGTTGTTTGTTTGCGCCAACGAACCAAGCAACGAACTACCGCCCTCGCCCATTGAAGATGTCGCCAATGATTCTGCCCCGGCGGCGGTCGCCAACGCCCCGGCAGCAATCGCGCCTTTAATTCCGGCTGCACCACCGCCCGCAAAAGTGGTAGCAGCCGACGTTCCTGCCGCTTTACCCGCAGCAAAAGCTCCACTGAACATATTTGACGCGACGGAATTTCCCGTGGCTATCGCTTTTTGGATAATTACCGGCGCGGCAATCGTGCTGAAAATTATCCAGATGCCGAGAAACGCCAGCCCCATGAGATTTTGCAGCGAATAGCCAATAACACCGCTGGCATTTTGAGAACTCAAAAAACTTTGGTCGGTCATAAAATCAATCATGCCCTGGGTGATGAGTCCGGCCACGCCCCAGCCAAGCGGCCAGATCATAATTCCAAGCAGATTGAGCAGATAATTACGCCCGACGTTTTGCAACGATGGAAACATCAGCATCCCGATGAAAATTGGCGATAGGGCATAGCCGATGAACAAAATCGCGCTTTGCAAAATATACGCCCACCATTCAATCGTGCTGGCAAGCCAACCCAAAATGATAAAGACAACCGACATCAGGGATTCAATTATAGATGTTGAAAAATTAAAAAGTTTGTCCCACCAGCTTTGGTTTCCGTCGGTGGATTTCTTTAATTCAAGCGCGGCCTGATACTGGTCGTGGATTTTTGCAGGGTCAACCTTCAGGACATTTTTAACCGTGTCGTCCACGATGGACACAATTTGGTTTCCCCAAGTCGGCAGAAAAACAATCAGCATGATGAGGACGATCACCTTGCCGATGGCCTGAAGCTGCGCGTTACCGCTGCGGTGGTGCGCGATGGTCGAGGCAATTAAGCCGCTAGTGATGAGCAAAAAGGCAATCGGTGTAAGGAGCGTTTTTAGGGACAAACATTGCGTCAGGAAATTTGGAAACATGGAATTGAAGTCGCCCATAAGGTCGCCTCACATCCGAATTTTGACGCTCTTGGCCGGTTTTTCCTTTTCGCTTTCGACTGGTGCTTGGGTTTCACAGCGCGCTGAAATCGCCCGCACAACTCGGCTGTGATTCTGACTCGGAAACTTCTCCGAAAGTTTTTCTTCAACGGTGGCTTCAATGTCCTTGCGGAAAAGCTGAAGAACGCTGCGCTCGCTTTCCACATAATTTTGCAGCAAAACAAATGCGTTGTCGCCCGTCATCTGCAAATCCGTGTCGCCGTGAACGCGGGCAAAAGGTGATTTTGGGTCAAATTTCTCGACGACGCCGAATTGTTGTTCACCCTCATGGTCGCGCGAACAAAGCAGCATCTCGCTCCGGGCGGACTTCATCAAAACGTGCCTGATTTTCCACTCGCTCTCAGGCTTTCCTTTTACCGTCAGCGATGGCAAGTCGCGCGCCACTTGTGAAGTGACTTGTTCTGCTGTTCCGGTGCTTTGCTTTTCAATCTCGGACAGCGTGGTTGCTCTTTCGTTGAACAGGCGCACCTCCACCGCCACCAAAGGGACGGCCACATTGTAGGCTTTGAACTCGCTGGCTGTCAGCAGGCCGGGATAATTCGGCACAGGGTGTTCGCAATCTTCTCCGTTTCGTTTTAACATAAAATTCTATTCAGTGTTCAAAAGCCGGTCGAGTTCGGCGCGAGTGATAAGGAATTTTCCGCGCAACGCGCGGCACGCTTTCAATTTCCCGCGCTGGACGAGGTTATAGACGGTGAAATAATCCAAGCCCAGCATGTCAGCCGCCTCTGGAATGGAATATGCCAGCCGTTCTTCTCTCGTTTTTTTTCTCAATTGCTCCGTGATTTGATTGGGTTCGCTGACATCCATAAATTCTTTTTGTTTTGATTTACCAGTTTTGCGTTCGGCAGGTTGTAACGATTTCATTACAAGATTCAGCGGAGGCTGGGCGCGTTCAGCTTCGCGCCATCAATAATGGGGATTCAACCGGCGGGAAAAGGTCGCTCAATTCAACCTCAAGCACGCGGGCAAAATGATGGAGGTCTCGGTCTTTGACACAGTGGGTTTGCGCCTCGATCTGCGCGATGAATTCCCGTCCGATGTCCAGCCCTCTCAATTGGAACTGCATGGCGAGCTTTGCCTGTGACCAGCCGCGCTCGACCCGCAACCTCCGAATTTGTGGCCCGACCAGGTTGGCCGGAATCCTTGTGCGTTGTGTTTTGCCGTTAATCATTCGTCAAAAATGCGACCCTTGAAAACCACAAATCACCAATAGCAAAACGTCCGAAAAATGTGAAATAGCGTTCGCCTATCTGTCGTATAGGCAAAAACGATAGTGCGACTCGAACCTTCTCATTTGCGAAAGAGTTTGCAATTTTCCGGGAAAAATCACTCACGCAGGGCTGTGGATATAACTCAATTGCGATATTATTTGGCGGTCGCGGAGCTTGGCAGTTTTAGCAAAGCTGCCACGCGCTGCCACGTCTCCCAGCCAGCCTTGAGCGTGCAAATGCAAAAGCTGGAAGTCAGGATTGGGAAACTTCTCCTGAACAGAAATCACCGGCGGATTGTTCCGACGGAAGCGGGCCTGATTCTCGTCAGGCGGGCAAAGGAAATTTTGGCACAGGTTGAAAATGCCAAGTGCGAAATCCGAAATTCCGGCGGCATTCATGCCGGCCAAGTTTCCTTCGGGGTTTTGCCGACAATAGCGCCGTATTTTCTGACTCACGTTTTTGATTCATTCATTGCAGGGTGTCCAAAAACACGGGTGTTCGTTCACGAAAACACCACGGATCAATCGTTGCAACTCATTGAATCAGGCAAGCTGGATTTAGGCATCGTGAGCCTGCCAATCCGAGAAAACGGGTTTGAAACCGAAACATTGTTTTCTGAAGAAATGTTGCTGGCGATTCATCCCCGGCATCCGCTTTCCCAAAAGCGGCAAATTTTCACGGATGATTTGCGCTCTGAAAAATTCATCCTGTTGCAGGAAGACCATTGCCTCGGAAATCAGGTGATTGGCTTTTGCAATCAGCACGATTTTCATCCCCGCATTGTGTTTGAATGCGGCCAGATTGCGACCGTTCAATCGCTGGTCGAGGCAGGCATTGGCATTTCATTGATTCCGCAAATGGCAATCAAGGCGTCCCCAACGCTCATCTATCGGCAACTGGAACCCCCGCGCCCGAAACGCACCATTGCTGTTGTGACCCGGAGCAAACGGCATCAGAAGGTTGCCGTCGAAGAATTTCTAAAACATATTCGTCAAGTTGGAAAAACTTTCAATCTGCCCACGACAAAAAATCATTTGAATCAATCACTTGAAAAGCCGAAGGCTTGATGCTCTGCTTCGTGGGTTCACCAACCTGCGCGTGCGTTGGTAACTGCAATTTTCAATTGCGACTGGGGATGAAATCTTTCAGTTCGCACAGCATCAGTTCCACGCGATGAAAACCTAGAGGCAAAGGCATTGGCGGCGGCGGTCTGGTCATTATGAGGAACGGAAGCCACGACCCGTAGCATCATTGACCAGACCGCCGCCGCCATAAAATCCGCCTCGGTAACATCGCGCTGTATGGCGACAGCCAAACACCGTTTAGGTCATTCCAGATTTGGCAACGACGGGTTCAAAATTCCTTCCACGCGCATCGCTGCCTGTCACTGCTTCGGTTGGAGTGTTGGCGGCGGAAAGCGGAGCAATTGCGAAGTGGAGCGGATAGCGCAACGAAGAAAGCAGCGAAGCGCCAGAGCCAACATTCCAACGGAAGCGCCGCGCCCTCTGCGCGCCATGCCAGCCGTGACGAGCGTGCGCGCAGGAAGGCAGCGTGGGCAGAGCGGTTTAGCGCAGTCCCCGTCGCCGACCAGAGCGCACGTTGGTCACGGCGGCTTTACACACAGACCTACATGCGCCCGCGCTGCGTGCAACTCGCCCACGTCCTCAAACAGACCGGCAGCTTTTATTACCACTGCGACGACCACGCCAGCCACTACGTCAAGGTCGTGCTCGACCAGATTTTCGGCGAAAATAATTTTAAGAACTGAATTGTTTTGTCTGCGGACTTCCTGCCCAATCCTTCCAGCCTTTCCAACCTGATTCTGCATAAATTTGATCTGGGGCGGTTGGAATGTTGTCTTGTGGTCGTCGCGGTAGGTTTGGAATTCTTCCGGAGCAGTATTCTTTCCAAGAAATTAACCCGCCACCTTGAGGGCGATAACGCCACAACTCCAACTTGTGAACCCATGCACGCGCCTGTTGAAATGGCCACCAGTCACGATCAAGTTTTTTGCTATAGCCTAAAAAATCATGCCAGCCGATCCATTCATCAGGGTAGGATAAATCAGGACGAGATGGCATTTTGGGAGGCATTTTCGGTTTTCCTGGCAAGCGACCAACACGATACGACTCCCACTCATTTGGACTTTTTAATTCTAGCCGTCTTGCAAATTCGCGAGCTTCATTAAATGGCAACCATTTTCGATATTTACCCCAAACATACCCTGACTTAAAAAACTCTCCCCACGAATTCCAACCTCGGCCTGCGTAAGAAAAATCCGGCGAACCCGGCAAATCTTCTGGCGCTTTGGGCAAATCAGATATTTCGCCGCGCCGCCAGGCTCTGAATTGCTTCTGAGTTTTGATTCCAAGATTTTGAACCAAGGCGGTTGCTTCTTCGTAAGGCATATAGGCGATGCTCCGCAATTTGTCCCAACATTTCAGTTCAATGGACTCGATAAATTTTTCCGCCTCGACGTGGGTTGGGACTATCGCGCTTAAATCAAAGTTAAGAATCCCACCGGTTTTGGTTTTTGCTCCTCGGTAAATGGCGCGGAGTTCATCCACAATGCGTTCGTCTTGGGATGCAAGTGCGCGAAGTATCGTCACCACGAGATCAAATCCAGCGCTTGAAGCTGCTTCATCTATGGAAACTCCGTCACGAACAACAAATGGAAGCACGATGTATGATTTAATTTTGCCATCGAAACGACGCATCGCTCGTCCGGCAGCCTGCACAATGTCCACGGTGCTGGACTTTGGATCTACAAACATGACGCAATCAATTTCAGGGATGTCAACGCCTTCCGTGAGACACCGGGCATTCGTTACAAGCGAAGGAGAATACACCCGGAACTGGCGAAGAATCGCGTCGCGTTCCGAGCTCGCCATTTTGCCGGTGACGTGAAACGAACGTATTGGAGGCAGTTCTGGAAATGTCCCGTTAAATTCTTGAGAGAGATCACGAAATTCCTGCGCCCATTGAACGCGCGAGTGAAATGAAACTGCATGGGCTATCTGATATGTTTCAACTGCACGCCGCAATGCAACGAGACAGGCAAAATCATTTGCAGCAAGCGGACTAAAATTCTCGCGATTCAAAGAAATGAAACGGTGGTCGGCGATGAGTTTATCAATCTCTGACGCGCGAACTCCAATCGTCAGCACTTCATAGTCACAGAGAATCTTGAGCGCGAGTGCTTCTTTGAACGAAAGCAGCCAGAATGTTTTTCCATACAATTTTGGATTGTCCATTGAAACAACTTCGTCGCTAGAAATTTTGAAGCGCCGCTCCGTTGCGGTCATGAAAACGCGCCGAGGAATTGTCAGGTTTTCGTCAAAGAGCAAATGTGTGTAGAGGCCACGTTTTGTGCTGACGGTTGCGCTGACGGTTTTATGCGCTTCATCAAACACGGCCAGATCGCACTGCCAACCGGCGGCTTTGAGCGCTACGGTTAGCGACGGTGCGCTTTGGTAAGTCGTGACGATAATTTGATGTGCGGCGTTCAACCGTTTCACTTCAGCGAAAATTTTTGCAGGGTCGGTAACGGGAACTCCCAAATCGTGAATATGAGTCACGGTTTCATCTTCGGTTTCATCACCGATTGATTTGTCGCTGCAAATGCACAGCCAATTTATCGGCAACTTTGAAGCCAATGCTTCACGCAACCAGACATTCAAAATTTGACCGACCAGAAACAAACTCGGCACGGCAACGATGATTCGGCGAGCATTCAACGCCTCCGCAATCCACCAAGCGGTAAGTGTTTTGCCAGAGCCGCATGGACTGATAAATTTTCCCCGACTTTCACCACCGTCAACAAAATGGAGAACCGCCGCGGCAATAACATCACGCTGGTCGTCGCGTGGGACTTTTGGTGTAAGCGCAACGGTTTGCTTGGCAAGCCGGGCGCGAATTTGTGTGAATATCTCATCATCAAGTCCCGCCCAAAAGTCAGCCTTCTGAAAACCAATCCGTTCATTATTTTCGAGTATTGTCGTTACCCGATTCGTAGTTGTGCATACGAGACCAAAAGCAAATCGCGTGGAGATGCCGAATGTAAGCGACATGAAGGTTGCTAGCTCCTCATGCGTAAGTGACGAGTTCCGGTCTGAACGATATTTCGATTGGACTGCCCAGTAATCTCCGTCGAAAGTTCGCGCAACAATATCAATGCCGTAATCTTTCAATGGCACGCCAAGATGTTCACGAACCGTAAATTCCACTTCACTTTGAAGCCAAACCTTTTCCAATTTTGTGGCGTAGAGCGGATGAATTTGAAGAACGAACTTCACGAGCAATTCAAATGCGTCACCTTTTTCTTTTTCAGTGAGCACTGGAAGCCGTCGCTGGAAATCTTCCCAAGACTCACACTCGCGCAGAATGTCAGCCGCTTGCATGGACGAATTATGTCGAAATTCAAACCGAGTGGCAAGGAGAGGACTTTTACGTCCCTCATCCCCTTGAAAATCCGCTCGTGGGATTGGCATTGATATTTCGCCCATCCGCCTTCGCTCCCGTCTTCGCTTCCGCTTCCGTCTGACTTTGGCGAGACGAGTCGCTACGATGCGGCAAATTCACGAAGCCTTAAACGTATTTGACCGGGCCGGCATCGGGGGAATCATGCGGTGCGCTGGTCGCCGGTGCGACCCCAATAGTTGGCGCGTTGGTAGCGCGAGGCATTTTTGTGGTGTGGCGGCGATTGGTGGCTGTCTGCAAAGACACCGCACGGGTTCCAATTTTGTTCTCCATTTATCATGGACGGTCGGCGGCGGCGGAATTAAAACCATCGCCAAAACTATGAGCTTTCTCCGCGATTTGTTCGGGCCCAGCCGCGACGAAATCTGGCAGCAGTTTTCCGCCGCTGTCGGCGGAAACATGACTCAAGGCGGTTTTTGGAGCGGTGGCAGCAAGGTGGATGAACCCTACAAAGGCCGCGTGTTCGATCCGTGTTGCGGTTCGGGTGGCATAGAAGAAAAGTGGAAGATGTTCGTGGAAAAAGGCGCGGAGGTTTACGCGAAGGCGTGAATCGGGCATAATCCCTGTATGCCAATACCACAACAAGATGTTCAGGCAGCAGTTCAAGTGCAACAAATCGCCGCTGTCGCAACCGAACCCGTCGTCCGATTAGTTGCTGGTCCGGGAACGGGCAAGTCTTCGACGATTGAACAACGTGTCAGCTGGCTTCTCGGTAACGGCGTCAACGCCGCTGAAATTTATGCCGTCTCGTTCACGAGAGCTTCAGCTCGCGATTTACAAGAACGGATAATTCAACATTGCAACCAGACCGGCCAAGTGGCGGGCGCGCAGATTCGCGTCAGCACACTTCACTCGCTTGCGTTGCGAGTTTTGCGTGCTGCTGGTTTGCTCAACAGATACCCCGTTGACCCGCTCGTTTTGGATCAATGGGAACTTGAGAATATTTTTGATTCGGAGTTTAGCCAGGACAGCGGAATCAGATCCAAAGAACGTCGAGAAGAGATACGCCGTTACAATGAGGCTTTCTGGAGCACTGGCACTTACCAACCACCAAATTATATCCCGCCAGATCCAGCTATAACCCAAGCCGAGAACAATCTCTTCCTCGGCTTTCATGGCTCAAGAACGCAATCTTACGCATGTGTTCTCCCCGGTGAGATTGTGCGGCAATGTGTGTTAGAAATGAACGCAGGCACTATTGACCCGGTTGCCCTGCTCAACATTGGTCATCTTATCGTCGATGAGTTTCAAGACCTTAACCAGATGGATTTAGATTTCATCCATGCGATTGCATCACAAGGCGTCGTGCTTTTCGCTGCCGGTGATGACGATCAGAGTGTTTATTCGTTTCGTTTCGCATCTCCTGCCGGAATCCAACAAATTCCAAACCTCTACGCAAATCGTGGCCTGCATCAATTAAATGAGTGTTTCCGCTGCATGCCGGAAATTCTCGCGGCGGCAAACCGCCTGATCGCCGCATTCCCGCAACCCGGTCGAATTCCGAAAAATTCGGTTTCTCTCTACAGGAACAGCAATCCAGTCGCTCCGGGCGTTGTGCATCGCTGGCGTTTCAATACCGGTCGGCAAGAAGCAATTGCAATTGCTCAATCCTGCAACGACTTGGTTCAAGCGGGAATCAGGCCAAGCGATATTGTCATTCTTTTGAGCAATAGTCGGGCATTGGAGCATGAAATCACAGCGCAAATGGACGGATTGCAAGTTCCATATACATCGGCATCGGGTGAGGATTTTGTAGATACGGAATCCGGTCGTTTTGTCCTCTCTCTCTTGCGAATCATAAACAATCCAAACGACTATGTGGCGCATCGCGCAATTTTGGGACTCCTTCCAGGAGTTGGCGTAGGCACTTGCAATCAACTCTGCGGACTTGTGATCCAGAACGCTCTAAATTATCGGAACATTTTCCATGACCCGCTTCCAAACGGAGTATTTACGGGTCGCATACTTACAGCACTAAACCGAGCGCGGGCTGCTGTTACAGCGTTTCAAACGTGGACGCCAGATGACACGCTCGGTAGTAAAAGAAACGATTTTACCACTATTCTTACGACCAACCTCGGAGCACCCGCTGCCGCAACTTGGGCGGCTGAATCAGGGGGCTTACCTGACGGTCTTACGCTCCGTGAAGTCAGAGACTACTTGTGGGCATCGTCCGATGAGCAACGAGCAAATATTTTGACGGCAGCGCTGGATAGACTTGGCACACCACCACCCGCCGGGACGACCCTTCTGCCTGATCAAGTTCGAATTATGACGATGCACGGAGCGAAAGGACTTTCGGGCCGTGTCGTGTTTATTCCTGGCTTGGAAGAATCCATGTTACCTGGGCCAAAGAGAGCGCAGTATCCCGGCCTCGTGCTTGAGGCAGCTCGCCTTCTTTACGTTTCGCTGACGCGTGCACGCGCCGCGTGTATCGTTAGCTTCGCGAGCCGAAGAACCCTCTACGGAACGAGCCAACCACAAACACCTTCTCGTTTCGCTGCGCAATTGAATGGTGCTTTCGTTCTGCGACAGAACGGATTGATCGGCGCAGAGGTTCAAGGTATAATCCAGCACTGCAACCTTATTTGATCAGAATGAATGAAGAAATTCGAGCACTGGCTGACCGATATGCTGCCGAGTTAAAACGCAACATTGGTGGGCGCGTCGGTGACATTGCGGTTTACGGGCAGGAATCCAACTACACCACCTGGAAACTGGTGCGGATGAACGTCGCCATTCGCGGCATTGACGCCAATCTCGGCTTGCGCAACGCCGACAGCTTCCGGGCGGATTTGCATTCCGACCTCAAGGCCGATTTCATGCTCGCCAACCCGCCGTTCAACATGAGCGACTGGGGCGGCGAAAACCTGCGGCAGGACGTGCGCTGGAAATTTGGGATGCCGCCGGTGAACAACGTCAGCTATGAGTGGGGGCAATATGCAACACCCTGCGTCAAAGGAAGAGAAAACTAGGAATGCAAACCATTCTCCATCTGACGGACATTCACTTTGGTTGGGAAGGCGATAATCCGTCTGGGCTTGCAAATCGTAAAATCTGTTTAGACGGAATGCTTGCCGAGTTAAAAAATGTTGAGCTGTCATGGAAGCCAACAATCATCTGCCTAAGCGGAGACATAGGCTGGCACGGCAAGGAATCCGACTATGTTGAGGCTAAGAAATGGTTGGATACGCTTCTCAAAACTTGTGGGCTTACCTACAACGAGCTGGTTGTATGTGCTGGAAACCATGATGTAATTAGATCAAAAGCACAAAAACTGCCTCGCCCTGAGTCCACGAAAGATGCTGACAATGTTCTCGAACCCCCAATTGCTGAACATTTCGAAGGGCCATTTTCCCAATTTATAGAATTTTGCAAGAACGCCAATCTCCCCAATCTAAGATTTGGTGATTACAATTCGCAACTCGTTGGTGAAAGAACGATCAATGGCTTTCGATTTGTTGTTTTCAATTCCGCTTGGTTTTCAAAAGACAATGATGACAAAGAAAAGCTATGGCTTGGTCAATCGCACATAAAATATTTGGAGGCGAAAGGGCAGTTGCCTTCTCTTCGCTCTAGTTATAATGCTCCAATTACAATAGCCTTGCTCCACCATCCGGCAGAGTGGCTTCATCCAGATGAAAAGCACCTCGCAGGCTCCAGACCCAACACTTGGGACTATCTCGCTGCTCGTTCCCATCTTTTGCTGACGGGACATACGCATGATGGAGTTCGAGGAGCGGACAGAATTGCAGATGGTGCGCTAAATTTTACCGGAGGTTCTGCGTTTGCTGGCGCTTCGCACTTTAACTCCTTTCGCCTGATTCGAATTACGCCAGATACAGTTGAAGACCGAGCGTTTGAATTCGATCCTCGTTCCGTAGATAACAAATGGCGGTCGCGCCCTGCGGAGTCCCGCCCCCTTTCTTATCAGCAGCAATCCAAACTTCTTTCAGTTACTTCGGAACTGACACTTAGTCTTAAGGATTATCAAGCCGCGTTCCGCAAAGACGCACAAAAACATCTTGTCCGAAAGTCTCGGCTCCTGCGTCCGGAAGGAATTCTTCCGGCCACGACCAAGCGTCCAGTATCCGTTCGTGTAAGTATTCAGCATGCTAAGTATGATTCTGAAGGGCGACTCGTAAGGGACAAGAATACTGAACAGGCGATGCCGTTCTACGAGGCAGTCCGACAATCCCGGCGAACAATTTTATTCGGAGACTTGGGGTCTGGGAAAAGCACGCTCGCCGCTGAATTGGTTATCGAAACAATGGATTTATCCGAAAGGTCGGTAGCAATCTTCGTTCCGGTAAAAGCGCTCCAATGTTCCGGACAATTCACACAACGCGACTTGCTGAACAAGGTTGACGAATATGTTGCGAATGAAGTTTGGCTCAAAACACCAAAGTTTGAACTCCGGTCTATACTGGACCGAGGAATTGAGGTGCTACTCATCTTTGACGGACTTGACGAACTTGAACGAGGTATCGCTGCTCGATTGCTCAGTCGTGCGGCGGACTTGGTTGACAATTGGCCGACGATTCAAGTGGTGAGCACAGCACGCCCCATCGAGTTGATTGGAGTATCCTATAACGAATGGAAAAATCTGCATACGGTAGCGCTCGACGATACAGCTAAAGTCGAATTCATACGGCAAGAATTGCTTGCCGATGGCGTTCAAGCGGATCAGTTACATGAAAAGGCGACGATTTTGCTTCAATCATTGAAGGATATGACCGCACTCGATTCGATTGCCAATTCTCCTCTTGTTATCCGACTAATTTATCCACGCCTGAGCACCATGCCCTCCACTGCATCTGTTACGCTTGGTGAATTGCTCTATGATTTACTGGTCGAGCGGCTTGGCGGCTGGCAGAAACGAGATGACAAGCCTTCTACATATTCTCTTTTTGAGCAGGTTTTTCCGACTCCGGAGGAAAAGGCTAAATATCTGGCTGTTCTGGCAAATCGGGCAGCAACTGGATTGAGGACCGGTCAAGACGAAGCGAAAACATTGTTAGAGGAGAAAGCCTCCAGCACTTCCTTACCAAATAGCCATTTACTAGCGGCAGAAGCACTTTCATTTTACGAATGGCTGGGCCTTATCACAAAAACCGAGTCGGTTGAATTTCCACTTCAACCTTTGGCGGAGGTTTGTGCAGCGGTGGGACACCTTGAACGGTGGCTTTCCAATCCCGATGTTTCCTTGCCAGACCCCGCTCTTTGGCGCGTTGTCTCCTTTGTCGCAGCAATTGCACGTCGGCGTGGCTGTCTGGATAAAATCCGCAAGCCGCTGGCGGCATACATTGACTTTTTACTAAAAACGCCAGGCTATCTTCCCGCAGCATGTTACATAGTTGTTGAAACGGCGGATACCGCTCTCGCGGTTCATACGGTTCAGGCGATGGACAATAGTGGGTATCGCCCATTGACTTATTTCCACGATGAACGAGTTGCCTCCGCGCGCAATATTGCAAAGACCCTAGTGATTGCGGGGGAAACGGGGTTCGAGTGGTTTTACAAGGACTATCTGAATCCGAGATACCCGATTCCCAATGCTGGCAGTGCGGTTGTAGGGGAAATTCTTACAGAATGGACCGCGCTTGTTCGCTCCACTCTAACTTCAGCACAGAGGGTAATGCTTTCCAAGGTTGTTTTACCATATCAAGCCACTGGCGAAGGCCACTTCTATGGTGTGTTGACAAAATTATCCCTGTTGGTCCCAGAGGCTTTTACACTTGAGGATCGATTTTGGTATCAATCCTTAGCGCTTGATTACAGATTGTTTGAGAACTTTGTAAAGGAGCAGTTTCTTGCTGCCAAGGAGTCCGACGATTCCGCTCGCATTCTTAACGCCGTGCTGTTGCACCGTTCAAACGAGAGCATTTCTGCCGCTCGCCTATGGCTCGATTGGAATCTAAACGTCGAACCGCCTTATTCAGTCATTCAATTGGCATTGCGTTGCGCTTCAAAAATAGAACCATCATCCGATGAGGTCCAGGTTGTTACGCAGTGCCGCCAACGCTTAGGCGAAGATAAATGGATGCGTTTTGCCCGCTGGGCTCTCACAAACGAAGGCTCGCCAGTTGCTGCGGGTGCTGCCAAGGTTCTGTATGAAGCTGGAGAGCGCCGACTAGCAGTATTAGGGGATGTAGCAATGAAAGCTATGCACGACGGTGGCTATGTTGCGGCAGCCGAGAAGATTCTTGCGGATTTAATTGTCCACAACGGCAATTATGGAATTCGTTGGTTTGCTTACCAAGTCGCCGTAGCGGAAGAATGGCACGGAGCCTATTCAGGTTGGTGGCGGGTTTTACTTGCAAGGATTGAATCAATTGACGATGGCCCCGCACTGCTCGCTGCGTGTGTGCGCAACTTGGGGCAATATACTCTTCCGCGTTATCCGGAGGTTCGTGAAGGATTTGCACGTATTCTGAATGGCCAGAAAGGCAAACTTTTTCGAGACGCATTGCGGGGTAAATTGACAAGCCTCGATCCAAACGCTCGGCGAGCTGCTGCGTTGATTCTTGTCACTTCCAACCCACACGGCGAAGCCGACGCACTTTTTGTTGCAGTCCGCTCGCGCGCGGAAGCCCACAACTTCGATTGGTATGAGTGGGAGAGTTTCTGCCTTACGCTCGATTTCGGCCCAAGTGTCCTTGCTTCTCTGAAGAGCAAACTAAACCTTCTCGAACCACATTCGAGGGCATTAGCGCTTGTCGTGCTTGAAAAGGGTGGATTGCAAGTTGAGTTTAGCTATCGAGCGGAGTTGATGACAACTCTCTCAACTCTAGGGAATTGGCATCTCTGCCGTGAACAAGCCGGCCAAGATGTGCTTGGTGCAGAATCCTCTTTCGCTCTCTTATTGGAACAATTGAATTGGCCGAAGTCTGATTCGGCACAGCGCGCTGCTGAACGCCTTCTCGATTTCCACGGGACACGACTGACTCCCAAAGATGAGGCCAAATGCATCGCACTTCGGCATGGCACATCTTCCTGGACTTGGGAATTGGCAGACATGATGCGGCGGGTGGTTCGAGAACCCGACTTTGCACTTAACCTCCTGCAAGCCAAAAATGAAATTTGCAAAAAGGGAGGTCGCGCTCCGCTCCTCGGTTTAGTGGCTGAAGCGGTGATTGACAACAACAAGTGGAAGGATGTTGTTTGGTTATTGCTTTGTGACGACACGCGAATTGGAGGCAGTAGCGAGAGCGAAGGCGGCGGAATGGCTTTGTTGGAATTTGGCTTTCTCTCAAAAGAGCATGGTGAATTTATTGGGAAGGCCGCCAAGGAGTTTTTGGCTGACCCGCGAGTGAAACAAAATCGCTGGCACGAAGCCTACCACTGGCTCGCACTGTTGGCAGATGAATTTGTGGGTCTTGATAGAGGGACGATTCGAGGAGTTATTCTACATGGCAAGCCTATCGGCTATTCAGTCACGACAGCGCTAATCGGCAGGCTCGGAGAAGTTCCCGAAAAATTCTCATGTGAAAAAGTTGGCCGTCATCGCCCAACGTCCTTTGCCGAGCATATTTCTCCCAAAAGAGATTTATCGAAAGTAATTCTCCAACTGGAAGATTACGGACGCGATTCGGATGAGCTTCATCCTTCTTTGGTTTCGGCGCTCCAGGAATGCATTTTCCTGCCGCAACTTGATGATGTCACCTTGGCGTCCATTTCATCCGCAGGTAAACCGGGTATATTAATCAGCACGACCCTTCGATTCATATATGGTATGACACCGAAGATGGAAGAAACGATTCCGTTGCTTGACCGGTGGTTTAGGATCTGGTCCGACGAGCGGAACCGACCGCACTGGAAGCAATTAACGAATGTTTGGAAAATCCTTCGAGGGGCAGCATTTGATAACAACCCCTCTGTTACGGAAGCATATTTGTCTGCACTCGACCATACTATCCTCCACAGCGAGGTATGGAAACTGGCTGTGGCATGGGACATTTTGGAATTAAGAGGTTTTATCACCCCGGCGCAAATACCTGGAGTTTTCGCAGAGTATGCTGACCATGCAACAAACATGCACGAGGTGCTTTTTTCCCATATTTGCAGTTGGTTGTCGGGCGATATTGATGAAGCAACGAAAACAGCAGTGATTCAAGCTACCGAGAATGCTATTGTGGTTCTTAATGAGTCCGCTTGGATTCCGAAAAATGGAGAAAATACAAACACTTGGGCATGCCTTCTTTTCCCGGCTATTATGTGGGCATACCAGACCAAGAGTTCGGAAGCATCTGAATCTGTATTTCTGCGCGGTATTCGATCTATCTTCGAAGAATTCCAAGGCTCACAATTTTCCCCGAAGCCAAATCTTTCTAAACTATTGGCGAGTTTAGACCCATTACTTGCCAAGGTTCCACCCGAGTTTTTGGGCAAGACTGTGCGCCGAGGTGTTGATTCGTTAGAACCGTCCGTCAGCGCCCTTTGTCGGCTGATTGATGGGCTCAGCAAAAATCTTAACCGGCAATAGCCACGCGTATTTTGTCAGCGGGCTTTTCCGCCGCCGATTTGCCGTAGGTTTGCCTGATTGTTTTCTCAGCAGACTCGGTTTCTGGCTCCGTCGTCTGTCCCGCTTCCTCGGTTGAAAGCGAATTTGCCGCCTGATTTTTGGTGATGTCCAAGGCGTCCTCCAATTGTTGTTGCCGCTGGGCGAGCGATTGCAATTTGGCCTCATGCTCGAAGGGCTGGCCGATTTTGGTTTCCAGTTCGCCGCATTTCTTTTCCGAGTCGGCCAGATCGCGCTGATTATACGCCACACGTTCCTCGAAGTTTTGGACCAGGTATTCGAGCGAACGGATCATACCCAAAGGAGTTTCGGCGACATTCAAGGCGTAATGATTTTTGCCGTTTAAGACGAGTTCGACCTTTCCCCACAAGGATGCGCGGGCGAAAAGTTGGAAGCCGCCAAATGCGCCAATCTCGAATTGGTTGTTGGCATTGGCGACTCGGCGGGTGATCCGGCTCAACAATTCACCGGCGATGGCGCGGTCTTTGACGACTGATTTTTCCAGAACAATTTGAAAAGCATCGCCACGCGTATCAGTGCGCCGGGCCATGTCGAGTTTCAGATTTTCAATCCGCTCGTTCAACATCGGGATTGCCTCCTTTAACCGCCGGATGTCGGAGCGGATGCGGAATTGGGTTTCGCCGTGCTGCGAGCGCAGCCGGGACAACCGCGTGACTTCCGCGTCCACCGACGCCTTTTCAATCACGAGCGGATTTCCCGATGCGATGGCCTTCACCTCGGCATACGTCAACGCCCGCGAATCAATGTCCTCCAAGTGCCGGATGTGCGTATCGCCGGTCATCACCTGATGGATGAATTTCGCCTTGGTCTCAAGCGTCTGCCACATATACGCATCAAAGCTGCCCTCGGTGACGTAACGATAAATCTGCACCATCTTGTTGAGATTGCCCTGCCGTAAGATTCTGCCTTCGCGCTGCTCCACATCGGCGGGACGCCACGGGGCATCGAGATGATGCAGGGCGACGAGACGTTCCTGAACATTTGTCCCCGCGCCCATTTTCATTGTGCTGCCCATGAGGATTCGGATTTTTCCCGAACGCACGTCCCTGAACAAAATATGCTTTTGCACGTCGCTGTCGAAATCCTGCATGAAGGCGATTTGCTCGGCGGGAATGCCGCGCCCGACTAGCTTTATCTTCAAGTCGTCGTAAGCGCAAAACTGTCGGTTCACTTTTGAAGGCGTGGACAAATCGCAAAAAACCATTTGGGCGCATCGGTTTTCGTGCGTGTCTTTCCAGATTTCAAAAATCCTGTCCGCCGCCAGATTGATTTTGCTTTCTGGTTGGTCTTTTGCGCGCGGGTTCAGCACCCGCAAATCCAAAGCGGCCTTGCGGCCTTCGCTCGTGATTTTGAGCATATTATCTTCCTGGGGCGGAATTCGTCCGCTGCGGATGGCTTCGGCGCGGGCGACCAGCCCTTTCACAATCTCCTTCAGCTCCGGCGTGGACGGTGCGCGGACAATCATCGGCTTGCCGGTCTGCATTTCAGGGATGGGCAACTTCAATTTGTCGGCGGTCTGGATGTCGGCAACCTGACAAAACATCTGCATCAACTCCGGCACATTGATGAAGCGGGCAAAGCGCGTGTTGAGCCGGTAGCCCGCGCCGTCCGGCGCAAGCTCCATTGCCGTCACCGGCTCGCCAAATGTCGCCGCCCAGGAATCGAAGTGATGCAGCTTTTGCTTGTTGAGCGTCCCCATTTGCAGATACCGCTGCATGGTGAACATTTCGGCCACGCTGTTGGCAATCGGCGTTCCCGTTGCGAAGACAACGCCTCCCCCACCGTTGACTTTCTGGATGTATTGAACCTTCAAAAACATATCGAAGGCGCGTTCAGATGAAGTTTGCGGCAAGCCTGCGATGCGCGTCATTTTCGAGACGTAGAAAAGGTTTTTGAAAAAGTGCGCTTCGTCCACAAACAGCCGGTCAATGCCAAGTTCCTCGAAGGTAAGCGTGTTGTCTTTCTTTTCCTCGGCACAAAGAAGTTGCAATCGCGTCTCCAGTTTTTTCTTGGCTGCTTCAAGTTGTTTTACAGTGCGCCGGCTACCGCTGTCCTCCTTGCGTTCTTTTATCGCGCTTTCCAACTCGTCGAGTTGGGTTTGAAAAAATTCGCGTTTGGTTTCTTCGGACATGGGAATTTTTTCAAAGCCGGAATGGGTGACGATGATGGCGTCCCAATTGCCGGTGGCGATGCGGCTCATCAACTCGCGGCGTTTGTCCTTTTCAAAATCCTCCCTGGTCGCCGCCAGAATGTTTGCGCTCGGATAAAGCATCAGCAATTCAGACGAGAACTGGCCGAGCATGTGGTTGGGAACGGTGAACATCGGCTTGCGCGCCAGCCCCAACCGTTTCAACTCCATGCCCGTTGCAACCATCGTGAAGGTTTTTCCCGCGCCGACAACGTGGCCGAGCAGTGTGTTTGGCGTTTGCAGGATGCGCCAGACGCCCGACTTCTGGTGCAGATGCAGTTGAATGGTGTGGCTTGCGCCCGGCAACGTCAGGTGTGCACCGTTGAAAACGCGCAGCCGGACGGAGTTGAATTCCTCGTTGTATTTTGTGACGAGCCGTTCGCGGCGTTCGTCGTTTTGCCAAATCCATTCCCGGAACCGGTCTTTGATTTTCTGCTGCTTTTCGCGCGCCGCCTCCGTCGAGTTCGGATTGACGACCTGTTTGTCCTTGTTGCCGTCCCGAACCTTGTCGTAAATGGTCGGCGTCCGCAAATTCAGCGCATCCTCCATCAACTCCAAGGCCGAGGCGCGATTCGTCCCCCAATCGGTGGTGTTGGCAACCGAACCTTTTGCCATGTAACCGGCCTGCACCGTCCAGGTGCCGAGTTGCGGCGTGAACCGGATGGTCACGTCATCCGCGCCAAGCAATTCCTGGGCGAACGCCTCCACATCCTTCACCGGAATCCAGCACGCACCCAGCCGCGCATCAATTTGTGTAGCCGACAAATTTTCCGGTTGAACCGATTTCAACGCCTCGACATTCTCGTGAAAGCGGGGTTCGTTGATGCTGGCGACTTCGGCGGTTTGAAGTTTTTCGCGGACATCGCCGGAGAGATAATGATCTTCCGTTTCCCATTCGCGCGACTGCGGATTGAAAAATAGGATGCCTTTCAATTCGGGCAAAAATTCTTCTGCCGGACGGTTCAATAATGAAGCCATGTGTTGCAAATCCACGCGGCCTTTTTCATTCAGCGAAATGATGACGGCTTCCTTTGGCGATTCGGCGGACGTGATGGATTTCTGCTTCTGGATGGTGCGCTCGCGGAAAATCGCCGCCTTGACCGCCTTGTTCGTTTCCGAATCATAATTTTCCAAGGAGAACAACAGCGGCAAATCCGGGTCGCCACGAAAGGCCAGCGCGTTCACGCGGTCGGACACCGGCCCGTTGCGTGCGACAAATCGGTCGTATGCCTGATTGAGTTGTGTGCGCGCGAGTTTAATATCGTCCTCGTCGGCATCTTCCAATTGCGTCCGCAGACATTGGCGCACGGCGTCGCGCACCTGAATCATACCACGGATGCGGAGTTTCGTTTGAATTGCCAGATGCGGCAGCGGAACCAGCTTGTCGCCTTCGCGGATGGCGATTTGATCATCGTGAACCGTGTAGGCGTTGGGTTTGACGTGGCCGGGCGCGGGGATGGCCTGCTCTCGCTGGGCTTCAACCTTGGGACGCTCGACGGCTTGGTAAATGTTTTGCGGCAGATGCTTGATGGCTTCGGCCAGCGCGGTCTTTATGTCTCTGCCGTCGCTGACCAGCGTTGGCTCGTTGCGCCCATACATCCGCCCTTCAAGTGCCATTTCGCCGAGCATCATGTGCGGGTTCTCGACGAAATACTCGTTGATCGAAATGACTTCACCTTTGGTCGTCGTGTATGGAATGACTTTTTTCCACGCCGCGCCGTGCGGAGCTTCCTTGCTTCCGCGCTTTTTAAGAATGACAACATCAGCGGTGACTTCGGTGTTGGCGTTGCGTTTGAAAGCCGTGTTCGGCAGCCGGATTGCGCCAACCAAATCGGCGCGGTCGGCAATATGCTTTCGCAACGTCGCATCAATCTTGTCCATCGTGCCGCGCGACGTGATGAACGACACGAGTCCACCGGGCCGGACTTTTTCCAGTCCTGCCGCAAAGAAATAATCGTGAATCAAAAACCCCTGCTTGTTGAACTTCGGGTCGAACGGCTTGTAGTCACCAAACGGAATGTTTGAAATCGCCGCGTCAAAAAATCCGTCGGGCAGTTTTGACTTCTCGAACGGCTCGTTGCGGATGTCCGCGTCGGGATAAAGCGCCTTGGCGATTTGCGCGGTGAGCGGATCAATTTCAATGCCGGTGATGGTGGACGATGATTGAATCGCGTCGGGCATGAAGCCGACGAAATGGCCGATGCCGAAAGCCGGTTCTAAAATGCGTCCTTCTTTGAAACCCAATCGTTCCAATGCCGCATACATTCCGTGGATGACTTCGCCGGATGTGTAATGGGCGTTAAGCGTCGAGGCGCGGGCGGCGCGGAATTCATCCTCGGATAGCAGATTGGAGAGTTCCAGATTTTCGGCCTGCCACTCGGTGGCCGGACTGAAAATCTGCGGCAATCCGCCCCAGCCGACGTAACGAACGAGCGCGGATTTTTCTTCGTTGGTGGCCGGTCGGTTTTCCACCTGAAGTTTGCGAACCAGTTTTATCGCGGCAAGATTGACGCGACACTTTTCCTTGAGTGAACCAATTCCGACGCCATCGGCGGGTGAAATCCGATAATTGTTCTGGTTGCGGACTACTCGCTCTCCGGCGTCAGGAGAATGTATTTCTCCCGAACCATTTCCCAAGCGCGGTTGTGCGCCTGTTGCGCCGTCAAGCCTTGCTTCTGAAGCTGCATGGTCAGGTCGTGCATTTCGCTCGCCGTTTTCTCCTCCGCCTCCAGCAACATCTCCTCCAAGATTCCTTTGGCTTCCATTTCTTGCACCAGGTTCGGGAGAAATTCGCGCCAGTGCTTCTCCGCCATTCTGCCGTATTGGGTCAGTGTGATTGCTGTCATAATTATTTTGGTTGTATGAAAATAAATTTAACTGCTCGTCATCTGTCTTTCCGCTTGGTCGTTTCGACGCCATAAAAAATTAGCTCAACCTAAAATTATTTCCAGAAATAAATATATGTCGTCCGATGCGGTCGCGGTTCACTTCAAGCGACGGCATCGAAAGTCCTTGGTTGCTTCAAAGCGGAAAGGCAAAGTCTTACGGCTTTTGCAGGCTGGGCGCGTAGGTCGCCGCTGGAACGGCGAACGGAGCGCCAGCCGTAGCAAAAGCCGCAAGTCTTTGACCCGCGCAAATTCTTATGCCCCCATGCGCCTTCCTGCTCCCGCGCTTTGCGTCTGTGACTTTTCTTCGCGCGGGTTGGTGAGGCGGAAAACGTGGCGGGCGATGGAAGCCGTCGCCCGTTCGCGCTGGTCTTCGGGCAGACGTTTCAAGAGCGTGTCGAACGCCTGCTTTGCTTCGGGATCGCCATCGAGTTTTTGCATGATGCCGCTATTCATCTTTTGCATCCGTTCGTATTTTTGAATCTCGTTCAATACGAGCTTGCGGACAGCGCGTTCGTGAGGCAGTTCATCAAAGAATTTGAACTGGTCGGGATTGGCTTTTATCCACGCATCAATCTTTTCATTGGTGCGCGGGTTTTCACGGTATTGAACCGCCCCGTTTGAACCAGGTGCGGCATTTTTCGGTTTTGTTTTTTCCATACGTTTTGGTTGTTGCAGTTTTGAAATCACCAATCATTCGTCCCCTTTACGGAAGGGGTGGCTGGTGCGGTGAACGGGGCTTCGGTCTGCGCTTTCCGAAATTCTTCTTCGAGGGCATCCATGCGTTTCTCGGCGGTGGTCACTTCACTTTTGAGTTGAACATTTTCTTGGGCAACTTGCGCCGTCGCCGAAAGAGTCTTGGAAAGCTGGTTGAGGGCTTGATTCATGCGCTGGCCTTGGACCATCAGCACCAACGTTGCGGCCTTCTGGCGGTCAACCTCCGCGACGACTTCCGGCGTGAGTGGACTGTCCTTGTGCGCCGGATCAATGATGCCGACAACCGGGCCGCCCGGAACATTCACTGGCACATTGGGATGAAGATTCCATTTGGCGGTCGTTTCCACGCGATAGACCGTGTGTGCCTCGTGCATCACCAAGCCGTCGTTCGGGTCAATGTAGCGGCCAAACGAATACGCCTTCAGGTTTTCGCCGTAGCGCACGGATTCCATGTCGGCGGTGGCGAGTGTCGTCCCTGACACGGCGGGCGGCATCTGCACGATGACGGGTTTCTTGCTGGCGCAAGCCGACAGAAAAATCAGCGGGATAAAAATAAGGATTCGTTTCATGGCATGATTCCGTTTCGATATGCGGCCGCATTGGGGGGGAAATAATTCCGCGCTGACGCGGCGGGTTGATTTGTTTCGGCGGCAAAATCATTTTGCGTGAAGCGAGTGCCGCCAATTGACGCATCTGAATCGTCAATCGTTTGCGTAACGTAGAGATAAAATTGTTTTCCGGCTGGAACGCGGACATAAAATCCGTCGCGCTGGATCGAATCATAAATTTGCTTCGCGTAGGCTTGGATGACGCCTTGCGCGCCGGTGAGTGGAGCATTCTCCAACGTCGGGGCAATCTGACTGCCATAAACGGTGTTTTGTTGCGTCGTGAACGCCGCCGCTGCTCCGCTCAAAAAGGACGCAGCAAATAATTTAATTTCCGCCATGTCGTCACTTTTGAGAACGCGCCCGCGCAGACCGGCGCTGCCGTCCGTGATGGCCCAGCCGTCGCCGCTCGGATCGGCTTCACGGTCGAGGGCGATGCCCGAAAGCCGCAATTCTTCGCCGCTCGACCAAACGAGCGTCCAATTGTCGCCGCTGGCGATGCGCTCACGGGTGCGGTCGGTCTGCGCCTTGCCATGAACCTCCGTGCCAGCCGGGATGATCAGCCGGCCATTGTGATAAATGTCCTCCGTTACCAAACCGATGATGGGTGTCTGGATGCTCGATGAATCCACCGTGACAATCAGTTCACACGGAATCAACCGGCCAAACGGCGCGTAGTTTTTGCCCAATTGCTTTTGTTCGGCTTGCGGCGATTCGGCAAACAGGCTGATGGGCAACACCTCTTGTTTTGCCGGTGCGTGATTGGACTGCCTTGCACTTTCCGACTGTGAAGTCATATCCATCGTGGCCGTGGGCGGCGGCGGAAGATTCGGCAATGGCGAATAGTTTGTGTTCTGAAAAGTTTGCATCGTCTGCTTGCTCGCGGCTGCGGCTGCGGCCTTCGTGGAATAAACCAAAGGTGGCGGTTTCGTTTCGCCGGGCAAAAACCGTTTGCAGGCAAAAAAGATTCCACCCAGGACAAGGCAGAACAAAATGAACGCCCCAGCCGGAGTTTTGAAAAAATTGATGGCGTTACGGGGATTTATCATCGTCATCGTCCTTTGGATTTGTTTCAACCGATTCAGCAGGCGTGGGCGCGACGGGCGGAACTGGCTCAATCGTGTGCGCGTCGAGAATCACAAAGAAATCATTCTTGATGGACATATCGTTGCGCCCGCCGTTGGGCGTGCCGGTGATGGCGAAATAAGCCGGTGCTTCCGCGTGGGGCGGCACAACGCCGCTGGCGTCGCTGATGGACTGCGGATAAGTGCGCTCGCCGACGCGGAGCGAAAATCCATTGGGCGCGTAGCGAAGTTCGTTGGCGGTTTTATTGGTAACGCCTACGCGAAAGATGAGCGTGTCTTCGGGATTGAAGCGAAACACTTCCTCGATCTTCACGGCGTAATTTGTGCAATCCAAAATGCGCGGCTCGCGTTCAAAATTTCGATAGTCCACTTGTGCGACGGCTTCGGAATGATATGCCTTCAAAAGCGGATAGGCTTTGGCCTTATCCAGCAGCGCGAGCAAGCGCGATGGCGTCACCGGCTCGGCCTGCACCGAAGCGGAATTGTCCGGGGGAATTTCAAATGTTACGGACAATAACGGCTCGTCGCTTTCGACGAGTTCAATGACATACGTTTTGTTGTTCCATCGGATGTTCACATTGGTAACGGCTTTCCGCGCCTCGGCGCGCACGGAAAAGAAAGACGAGCCTTTGGTGTGGGCGATGAGAAACGCGGCGGGCTTCTGCGGATCAATCGTCACCTGTGCCGCATCAATCGCCGAAATCGGACCGGGAAAACTGATGGTCGTGACGCGGAAACCCGAAACCGGAATGACATAGACCGTCTGCTCATCCAGAATAAAATCCTGAATGGCCTTGTCCTTCGCACCCGCGATGAGGCAAACGCCCATCAAAAAACTAATTACCAGTCGTTTCATATTTGAAGTCATTTACGGCGGTGGGAAACCGCCCGTTCTGAACCATGTTGGGATTGCGTTGCAACCGGAGCGACAGCTTGAAAGGAATCGCCTCCGTGAAAGGTTTGTCCTGAAAAACGCCGTCGCGGATAAGCTGGCCGGTCACTTGGGTCAGCACGAAATCTTCGCGCGTGTTCAGAATGTTTATCCCGCTGATTTCCACTTTTTGATGCAACTGTTTGGATTTGAATTCCGGTTCTTCGGCGAATTGATAGGCGGATGCTTTTTGATAAGCCTGTTTCAAAAACATCTGCTTCAATAAATCCTCGTTATCAAAACCCTTTGGGTTGCGCTCCAAAAAAGCCGTGGCCGCGAGTGTGCTTTGCTCAACATGAAGCGCCTTGGCTTCCTCGAATTTAAGGAGCGGCGAGACGTAAAAAGTGTTGGCCGGGTCAATGACGATAACCCGCTCCCGCTCTTTGAAACTTTGGACGAGAAAATAACGGTCAACCGCCGCGCAGACCAGCACCAGCATGGCGAAGCCAAACCAAAACCAGACGAGTCGGTCTTTCTGGACAAAAATCCGCGTCGGATCAAAACGCTGCTTTGCCTCGGCAACCTTCGATTTGCCTTTATCCGAGACGGCGGTTTCGCGCAGTTCAGTGGGTTGGGTTTCCATTGGTGGTTTGCCCCCAAATCGGGGGTGACGTATTCAGTTTGAAAGTTTTGTTGTAATTGCTGAGGGCCGTCGGCAATTGGCTTTCAGGCGGCGAAAATTTCAACTGGCGCGAATGTGATTGAATCACCAGAACGAAAATGCTGCTGCCAATGACCGACATGCCCGCGACCAGTAATAGAATTTTCAGTTTCATCAGTTGCCTGTCGGGAACATCGGCGGCTGGGTGTTGAGTTGAAAATTTGTGCGGTAGTTTGAAAACGCCTCGACAACTTCCGCCTTCTGCTGTTCCTGTGCGGCGACGGCCTGTTTCTGGGCGTCGTTCCGGTTCTCGATGTCCTGCTCGACGCTCACGGCGACGGCCTGATCAATTTCCTTGTCGGTCGCGGCCAATGCTGCGTTCTGGCCGACTAAAACGCCGGTGAGTTTTTGCACTTCGGATGCGGTCGTCGCCGATTGCAATGCTTCCGTGGTCGAGGCGATGGCGTCTTTCAATGCCTGTCGGCGTTTCAGCACGTCCGTTGTGACGGTGGCATAATTGGCGGTTGCATTGTTAATCGCCTCAAAAGGTTTGTAGTCGGTCGCATCACGTTGGATTTGATTTCCTGACGGCGTGGTAAAGGTCGCGCCGATTTGGTTGTAAAGCCCGCTGGCATCGTAGGTGAGTGCGGCGACGCCATTGGCGGATTGTTCCACCGTTGAAATGGTCTCGCCAAGCGGCGTCTGCGTGAGGTCGGATGTCAGCGCGGAAATGCCAGTGACATTCAAAATTTGCGACGGGTCGCCGAACGCCTTGTTGTATTGCTGCAACTGCTGAAGCTGGTCGGAGAGCTGCGTAATCTGCTGCACCTGGTTGTCCACCATGCTTACGAATTGGGCGATGTTCTCGGCTTCGCTGACAATCTGTTCGATGTTCACCGTTGGGTCATAAACAATCCATTGCGCGTGACTCGACGCGCCAACGATGGCGATGGCGATGGTGATGAGTAGTTTTTTCATGTTTGTTGTCCTTTCATTGTTGGTTGGCGCAGGCTTGCGTCTGCTAGTTTTCGATGCGTAGGTATTTGGTGGTGGGATTCAAAATCGTTCCGTCTATGTTTTGTTCGGGAATGGGGATGGCATACAGGCTGACGTTTTCCGGCAGCGTCTTTTGCTGCTGCTGTTGGTGAACCTGAATCCAATACTGCTGCCTCACGGCGTCGCTCCGACCTTTTTCGTAGCCCGTGGTGTAGGCGTTGTCCGACGCCTTGCCCGCGAGATAAAATCCGCCTTCGCTCAACAAAACGCCGCCCGCTGCTCCGGCGGCGGTGATGCCTGGGTCGCCATGTGACAGTTGATTGGCGATGACGCCGCCGCCCGCGCCTGCGGCCATGTCGGTGACGGGACGAACCGCCGCGCAGCCGGTGACAAGCAACGGAACAAGTAAAATTGAGATGAGATAATTGGATTTCATACGGCCTCCACGGGTTGCGGTTTGCGTGAAAAAGTTAAAATCCCTTCGGTCACATTCTTTGCGCCGCGCAGTTCCTTTGCGCGTTTCTCAAAATGCTCGCCGCTCGAACTGGAGCAGTAGAGCATTTCGGGGGATGTATAGTTGTAAGCCGTCCCGCAAATCGGACGGTTGGAATCAACGTGCAAATAGGTGAACGCTGAGTATTTCGCTCCAGCCTGATGATCGGGCAGCGTGTAATTCATAATCGTGTGCTTGGTGATTTCGGGAATGGCGATGTCCCGCGCGATGTCGTCCAGATCAGCGCGGTCGTTCTGGCGCATCAAGAAAAATTGTCGGCTGTTGCCAAACACGGCGGAACGGATGCGCGACTGCTTGAACCGCGCATACTGCTGGACGATGGAAATGTTCCAGCAATTGAATTTACGAAGCTGCGCGTAGCTTTCCTTGACGATTTCCTCGCCGCCGGGAATGTCGAGAAAGCGGGCGACTTCTTCATAGACATTTCGTTTCCGCACGGCACGCGGCAGCGTGATGATGTGCTTGCGGGCGTGGTTCGTGATGAGAAAACCGGCGGCGGCGCGCAGTTCCTTCGCTGAATCGGGAATGTAGCCAAGCTCGAAATGAGCAATCTTGCCAGTGAGCGATAAATTGCTCGCACCGTCAAATAACGCGCCGTAGTTGCCATCCCGACACCACGGCAAAAGCAGCGTTGCAATCTCAATAATCTGGTCGCGTTCCGCGCCGCTCGCGTCCAGCGACATCAATTCTTGCAACATCCGGTGAGACGGATACTCCTCGGTTTTGAAATACGCGAAGGCGATGTTGCGAACTTCTTTGACCGTGTTCGGGTCTTTCAAAAATTTCAGCACTTCCCCTTCGGCCAATTGCTGCTCGAAAGTCTGCGCTTCATCTTCGTTTGATTTCAACCAGTCCCGAAAATCCGCGAACGCCTCAAGCATCGTCGCGCCCGGCGGCATTTTTTCTTTGCGATAATGCGTCAGCGCACACGCACGGCGCGCAACCTCCATCATTTGATTTTCGTTTTTGCGCGTCCAATCCTGAAAAACATCCTCGTAAAGCAGGTTGATATATTTGGCAATTTGCGCCTGACGGAGCATTTGTTTGTCCTCGCTCTGGCTCAAACCAACCATGCGGGCAACAAGCGCGGTGGCAGATGCCAGATGATCTGGCGTCAACGGCAGTCCCTTCGTATCGAGGTAATTGATGGTGATGTCGCCGTCCGGTTGAATCACAATCGGCTTGGCGTCCGGCTCTACCGTCTGCGTGTAGATGCCGTAAGAAAGTCCTTCCTCGATGATGACGGTGTAGGCGTAATAATTTTCGGTCTGCGAAAGCAGGTCGCATATCGTGACGGATTTGCCCGCGCCGCTCATGCCAAGCAACACCGCGTGTTGCGGCGATTGATTGCCCGCTGAACCTGAAAAGGTTTTGATGCCGACAAGATTCTGGTTCGGGCCTTCGTAAATCGCCTCGGCTGAATCAAGGTGGCCGGTGAACGTCGAGGCAATCGGTAGCATATCGGCGATGTAGCGGTTTTCGCCGTAAAGTTTTCGGGCGTTGTATTTGCTCCACGTCCATCCCGGCCACGTCTGATAAAATAATTTCTTTGAAGTGCTGGGCAGCGTGCTTTCCGCATACTGCGCGGAATTCATCGAATTGATGGCGTTCTTAATTGCGGTCGTCTTGGCAATCAGTCCCTCCTTGCTTTTGTCCCAAGTGCGAATCGCAAACAGCACTTTGAACGGAATCGTATGCCCCTGCATGAGCGCGGCGATTTTCTTTTGCTTCTTGTCCATCACGGTCAAGAGCGAAAGTTTTTTCTCGCTGGCGTAATCGCCGGCAATGCGGTCGTGTTCTTTTTCTTCCTTGTTGATTTCCTTGCGGACGGAGAGCGGGTCGAGGTTCACCGTGATGGTGTAGTCGAGCAATCGCAAGCTGGTGAGCCGGTGAATGATTCCTGGGTAAGTCATCTTCGGCCAGCGCGACAAGGCGATGATGGAATGGTAGCGGCCATCCATGAAGAAACCGAAATCAGCCTGTCCCGCGCCCTCGCAGTGCCAGCAATTTTCCTGAATGGAAAGTTGCGGATCAAAACCCTCAATCGGGTCGTAGTCGAACCGTTCGGCCAATGACGGATTCAAAAATGTTTTGTAATGCCGAAAATGGTCGGCGTCCTTCATTGGAATAATTCGCGCGCCCTGTCCGGCGAAAATTTCCGTTAGCATCTCATGCGTATGCTCGAACTCCGAACGGAATTGCCCTAAAAGCTGATTGTAGTATTCAGAAAGAGCCGCTTCGGATTTGATACCCTTGGACGAAGTTTCGATTTTCCGTGAAAGATAAAATACGAGCCGTTGCCGCCGCAATCGGCGTTCGGTCATTAGCCGCCAATACCGTTCAAAGCGTTCGTTGCGCGAGCGGCGCGTCCAGACATTATCAGCTTTTTGGGTTTCCGCGTGATACCGCAATAATTCATGCCGATAATCAGAATCGCAATAGTATTGAATTTGCAGTCTTTGATTTTCGGTGAGTGACTGCATCAATAGCGAAAGCTGGTCTTGAAATCCGTTCAGTTCCGACACTTGCGCGTTGATCATGTCAGGCGGCTCGAAGATGAATCCCTTCGAGACGTAGCCGCCCGCGTTCAACGAATTGAAAACAATCAGGTCGTTGATGAAGTGTCCGTTTGGCGATTCTTCAAACATAAAGGGTGTGCCGGTTGCCTTTGAAAATCGGGACTGAAGCCCGCGCCTTTCAACCAGTAGTCGAGACAATCAACGTCATAGCCCGCTGGTTTTCCCTGACGAAACACGAAGACGTAAATGAGGCAGAGCGTGAGCGGCACAGCCGCTAAAATCAGGGAAGTGAAAATGCTCATTTTCAATGCGCTGAAGCACAGCAGCAGAATCATCACGAAGGCGAACCCGCCGCCGACAACGAACCAGAACAATTCGCCTTCCAAGCCCCACGTCCGGCCTTTGGAATCGTCGGAACTGTTCGTCTCCGTGAATCGGATGCCGTCTTTCATTGGAAGGTTCCCACGTCCACGGTTGAACTGCCGATGCCGAAAGCGGTGAACAAGGCTTTCACGATTACCGGCGCGCCCGCGATGATGAGGCCGCCGATGATGGAAAGTTTGCCGGTATCGGCGTCCCCGCGCCGGATGGCGAATCCGCCGCCGACAACGCAGATTGTTCCGAAGATGAATCCGATGAGCATGACAATGCCCAACGCCGATGAAGCGCCCGATGAAAGGCTGCCCGTGGTCTGTGCAAGAATGGGAGCGAATCCCGCCAACTTGGTCTGAAATATAATTTTCATACGCTCCTTTTTACCTGTTTTTGCTTTGGTAGGTTGTAATGAAATCATTACAACTTTTTCCGGGCATTTTGGCAGGGTTGGGAAATGGAAAATACAATGGACACAACAGGAAAAACTTCTTCGCCACTTCACTTGAAGCTGCAAGGCCTCGAAAAGATTTTAAGCCAGCGCATCCGTGGACAGGCTCACGTCATTCCGCGCGTGGTCTCTGTGCTGCAACGCGGCGAACTCGGATTGACCAAGCCGACTCGTCCGCGCGGCAGCTTCATGTTCCTCGGCCCGACTGGTGTTGGCAAAACGGAGATCACGCTGGCATTCACAGAATTTCTGTTTGGAGCGGATAAACTTTTCCGTTTCGACATGAGCGAATACCAAACACAAGAATCGCTCGGTGTCCTGCTCGGTGCGCGGTTGGGCGAGCGCGGCACTTTGGGAATGGCGTATGACAAATCGCCTTGCGGGACTTTGCTTTTTGATGAAATTGAAAAGGCGCATCCGCGTGTGCTTGATGTTTTCCTGCAAATTCTGGACGCCGCGCGGGTGACGATGGCGAGCGGCAACACGCTCGATTTTTCCAAGCATTATATTGTGCTGACTTCAAACATCGGTGCGGCGGAAATTTTGCACATTCAACATTCCACTCAAGCCACAATGGAGCGACACGTTCTCACACGGGCGCAACAATCACTGCGCCCTGAAATGTTCGCCCGCATTACCGAAAAGTTGGTTTTCAATCGTTTGAGTTACGATAACCAGCTTGAAATCGCTGGTCTGCTGCTGACGAATGAATTGAAATTCCTTCGTGATAAAGGTCACGAACTCGCGCCGCATGAATCTGTTTTGCCATTTTTGGTGCGACGTGGGTTTCATCCAAAACTCGGCGCGCGACCGATGCGCGATGCGATTGAAAAACTTGTCGGCGATGCTGTTTCCACTGATATGCTCACTGGCGGAACAGCGTGCGGCCAGCTTTTGGTTGAGGAGAACGGATGTTTTTTGAGCATTCGGCAATAATTATTGCCGCAATTAGTCGAACCATTTAGCGGCGGACGGATGCCGCCACACAACCAGGATGAGAAATAATCCGGCTTGGGCAGGATTTGCCCAAAATTATTAAGCGAAGCTCACGCCTCACTGATAAAAATAGCCACTCTCGCGAAGTGAAGTATGATTGCCATTGCCAATGACAACATGGTCAACCACATCAATTTTGAGCAATTGACCGCCTCGAATGAGGTCGCGTGTGACTTTAATGTCCGCCTCGGAAGGAGTGGATTCTCCGCTCGGATGTTGGTGCATGATAATAATGGCTGCTGCGCTGGCCATGATTGCCAGACGGAAGACTTCTCTTGGCTGGCACAGAATGGTGTCCAACGTGCCGATAGAAACGAAATAGTGACCTTTAATTTTACGGCGTGTGTTCAAAATCAAAACCACGAGACATTCGCATTCAGGATTAAAATATGGGTGTTGTGTGATATGCGTTCTCCAATAAGCGGCTGCTTCAGTCGGTGTTTCGCACAATTGCATTTCTTGCGGCGTAGGACATTCGCGCAAGGATACGATTTTCCATTCCTGCGGTTGCGGCGGGAATTTAAGCGGCTTGACGACATTGTTCTGCGGTTGAGGCGTTGAGTTGATGTTTTCGGTCGTGTTCATGTTTTTGCGTTTCGTTTTCTGAAGGAATGTTGAGCACGCAAAAATGTGAAGTTGACCACGCCGGAGCTGATTTCACCGGCGCTGCCAACTCCACAACTCAACATTTCTGAACCGCGCTTTGTCGCGCGATTACAACGACTCAAGCCACTGCAACAAGTCCTCGCCGACCCGCCGCCGCGGTGTTGCGCCGGGCTTGGAAACAACCGGACCAGCGGCAGCGAGTGCCGCACGCTTTGTTTCCAGATCAATCGTCAGATACTTATGGGTGGTATTGATGCTCGCGTGTCCGAGCCAATGCGCAATCGTGCTCAGATCAACTCCAGCTTTGAGCAAGTGAACCGCCGTGCTGTGCCGCAAAACGTGCGGATGAATGCGCTTCTTTGCCAGTGCCGGGCACGATCTGGCGGCGCGTTCCGCGTGGCGCATAAGAATGAGCCGTGCGCCGAAGCGGGTGAGCCGACCACCACGATGATTGCAAAAGAACGGCTTGGACTCGTGGAGCGTCAATCCGGTTTCGTGGCAAAACTGCTTGATGAGTTTTGCGGTTTCAGGCCACAGGGGGCAGATGCGCTCCTTTTTTCCTTTGGCGAGGAACTTTATGGAAGCGGGCGGAATCAATCGCACGTCCGTGGTGTTCAGTGAAACAACTTCCTGAACGCGCGCGCCCGTGTTGAACAGCACTGTCAGCAGCAAATAGTCACGTCGGCCCATCAGAGTGGACCGATCTACCGCCTCCAACACCCGGCGCAACTCGCCGGCGTCCAGATAATCCACCGTGCGTTGCGTGGTCCGTTTGAACGGAATGCTCAATATACGTTGGGCCTGCAATAAATGTTCAGGATGCTCCCGCCCCAGATACTCGAAGAAACTGTGAATGGCGGTCAGACGGACGTTACGCGTCGCCACGCTGTTTCGTCGTTTGCTTTCCAGATGGTCGAGGAATGCCGTCACAATCTGCGAACTGAGGAGTGCAACTGTGAACTCGGTCACTTTGTATCTGGTTCCGGCGGCAAATTTGAGGAGCAGCTTCAGGCTGTCGCGGTAGCTGAGGATGGTTTGGGCGCTGCAAGCGCGTTGATGTGGCAAATAGTCGCCCAGGAAGCTTTTTATTGCCGCCGACAAAACCTCTGAATCGGTTCGTTTCATTGAACACCTCCGGTTTGCGTGGCTCCTTTTTTAACAGAGGCGAACAAGGAATCAGCGATGTGTCGCCGGAAACAGTCGCTGGCTACGACCTGTAACTGTTCGGTGAACTTGAGATAATAGTGTGTGCAAGCGGGAGTGACATGCCCCATATAGCGGGACAAGCGTGGCAATGTTGATGCCGGATTTTCCCCCGCGCGATAGCTCCGTTGCAGAACCTCGACCGCAAAACTGTGGCGGAGGTCGTGAACTCGTGGCGTTCGTTGACAACGCTCGAACACTCCAGCCTCGCGGCAAACCTGATGCCAAATAGCTCGGAATGCTTGAGCGGAAAGGGACTTGTTTTGCCCGGCTTCTGAACTCCAGACCAAAGATGATCGCGAATCAATGGGCACTCCTTTTCTGCGGCGCTGCCGCAGATATTGGTTCAAAACATCCGCCAACGATGGCGAGAGGGGCACCAATCGGGACTTGTTGAATTTGGTGTGATCAATCCGCAGCAGCCTTTGCTCTGAATCAATATCCCCAATCCGCAATCGCAATAGTTCACCCAAGCGCAGTCCGCAGCAATAAACCAACAGGATCGCCAGCCGCATCGTGTCGTGGCGAAGTGGGTTCCTTGGCTTTGGACGAATGATCCGCGTGGCTGCCACCAGGCGGGCGACCTCGGACGAAGAAAGCAGGCATGGCGCTTTGGGCGCAGACAGCTTGGGAAACGTATGCTGGTGGGGAACGAAGGTTTTGGGCTGAAACCGGGTTAGATGGAGACAGAATTTTCTGACGCACATCAGGCGCGGACGAGCTTTGTCGCCCGACACGCGAAGCGCCTCTCGGCTCCAAGCATCGAACATCTGCTCGGTAAAAACGCGGCCATCGGGAAATTTGCGCGCCACAACGAAATCCAGACTGCGTAGAATCCATTCCACCGCTTGGTAACCACGACCCAATGAACGATGCAGGGCCAAGTAGCTTTCGATTGATTTGCCAAGAAAACTCTGCCAGCCGCGACTGGCATCCGTGACGGTGCCTGATGCCCGCCGGTTGGATGAAGCCGTGGGCAATGCGAAATCCATGGTCATTCTCGCCGTGTCGCGTAAGTCACCGCCGCTGGCTGTTGGCACCGGCAGCGCCACCTGCCTGAGATCATCTACATCCAAACGCAAATAATGTGCGCTCGTGTCCATGTCCTGATGTCCAAGGACATCGCTGATGACTTTTAGCGATGCGCCTGCGCGAAGCAGCCGCAGGGCGCGGGCATATCGAAGACTGTGAAACCGTCGCGTGGAGAGCAAAACGCCTGTGCTCCGGCTCGCTCGTCCAAGAATGGCATAGACTCCGTGCGAAGTAAGCGGCCGCACCGGTGCGAACTGGCAGAGAAATAGATGTCGCGCCGCTGTCGCCGGACGCCCTTGCTTCAAATAGCGAACCAAGGCGGCCTCGACTTCATTCGTCAGCGGCAGCCACAACGTCTTCCACGCTTTTGGCTGCGCAAACCCAATACAACGCTTGCGCCAGTCAATATCATCCAAAGTTAATCTAGCCACTTCAGAACGGCGAAGCCCATACGTTGTCGCCAGCAGTAAAATGGTGAAATCTCTGAGTCCATGCGGTGTGGTCTGGTCGAGCCTGCGCAGCAACTGTTGAAGGACAGACCAGGGAATCAGATGCGGCGTCCGTTGATCTCGATAAATCCGAATCATGTCGAGTTGCTGATGCAATGGGCGTGAGAGACCGCCACGCGCAAACTCCCACCGGAGAAACATCCGAACCGTCGCGGCCACCGGTTTTAAGCTTTCCGGTTTACGGTTGCGCGCCATCAAACCAACAAATCGGCGGACCTGCTCCAACGTGAGCTTTTGAACGGCTGTTTTGCTTTGGTCAAAACCGATGAACCGCAGAAACTCCCGGAGATGGCGGCCATGTCGCTGCCAGGTGCTCTCGGCCAAACCATGGTCGTCACGCAAATGTTCGATTACGCGCTGGATGACACGGTCAGAAGGCCGCAGCACTGGTTGGCATCCCGCTTTCAGGCCGTGGCGCTCATGTAGAAACCGTCCGAAGGCACAAACACCTTCAGCCACATGAGGTTTGCGGGTTTTGAAACATCGCGCAACTGACTGCACCTCCGCGACTGTCAAATCCCGGTGGGATCGAATGCCGCGACGCAGAAACCGAGGAATCAGTCGCTGAATGGCCTCCAAGTGGAGGCGCAGTGTTTGGTGCTTGTAACCCTTGTCCAGCGACCAGCGCACAAAATCTTCGATGCAATCACCGAATATTGGCAGGCGTAGGTAACGTTCGTGGGACCGGGGACGTATTAGAACGAGCGGAGATGATGTGTTCATAAGAAGCCAGATGATGCCCGCGGCTTCCGTCTTCAGAAATGTTGAGTTGTGGAGTTGGCAGCGCCGGTGAAATCAGCTCCGGCGTGGTCAACTTCACATTTTTGCGTGCTCAACATTCCTTCATGTATGTGGAGATCCACATACCTGAAGGAGCGGGATTGCTCTCTTCGCCTCACGCCGGGAGAGCAAAACCGATCTGAACGAAACGCACTCAAGCCTGCTGGCCGCGCTGGCGGGCGGCGGAGCAGGAAGCAATGCAGTGACACGAAAATTCGTGGCGCGAAATTGCGCGGAGCAACCAGAAGCGCGGGCGGCAGGCGGATGAACACGGCGGAAATCAACGCCGCATGAAAGAACAGTCGTTCGATGCAAAACGGGTCATGGCAAGTCAGCGAATTGCGACCGACGGTCTGGCTCGCCAAGCGAATTGCAATCCGGTAAATATCTGTGAACGCAATATGGTTTATGAGCAAACCGAGTGACAAATTGAAGACCGGCAACGCGGTTCAGCATAAAGCGGCTGATTACGACAGCGTGTTGAGCGGCGTGGTCGAACTGTTGGACGTGGCGCGACGCGCCTCGGCGCGGGTCGTCAACACTCTGATGACGGCGACGTATTGGGAAATTGGCCGGCGGATTGTGGAGCATGAGCAGGCGGGTCGGAAACGCGCGGGTTATGGCGAAGAAGTTGTCAGCAAATTTTCCAAGGATTTAACGCAACGATTTGGACGTGGTTTCGGACCGGCACAAGTCGCGGCCATGCGGCAATTTCACCTGACGTTTCCCCTGCCAGACAATTTCCAATCAGTGATTGGAAAATCTGAAATTCTCCAATCGGTGATTGGAAAATCATCAGCAAGTGCGATTGAACGCCTCAGTCCGGTTGCCCACGCCCTTCCGCTGCCGTGGACGCACTATGTTCGTTTGTTGCGGGTGCGAAATTCGCACGCGCGCGAGTTCTACGTTCGCGAGACGCTGGCGGGCGGCTGGTCGGTTCGGCAGCTTGACCGGCAAATCAACTCGCAATTTTACGAGCGCACGGCATTGTCTAAAAACAAAACCGCAATGCTGCTGAAAGGTGAGAAGCCCATAGCGGGTGATACGGTTTCCGCCGATGAAGAAATTCGCAATCCGCTGGTGCTCGAATTTCTCAACCTGAAAGATGAATACTCAGAAAGCGATCTGGAAGAGGCGCTGATTCGTCATCTGGAAAACTTTCTGCTCGAACTAGGCAACGAGTTTGCGTTTGTCGGCAGACAAAAGCGGCTGCGAATCGGCCATGAATGGTTTCGGGTGGATTTGGTGTTCTTCCATCGCCGGTTGCGCTGTCTGGTCATCATTGACCTGAAAATTGCCGAGCTGGCTCACACCGACATCGGACAAATGAATCTTTATTGCAATTTCGCACGCGAACACTGGATGCAGCCCGGTGAAAATCCGCCGGTGGGCCTGATTTTATGCGCGGGCAAAGACGATGCGCTGGCTCGCTACGCGATGGCGGGATTGCACAACAAGTTGCTCGTCCGTGAATACCTTACCGCATTACCGAAGGAAACTGAACTTGCGGCGGAAGTTGGTCGCACGCGCGAATTGTTGGAGCGGAATGCCGAACAGCGCCGGATGGCGCGGGGAAAATGAGTTCCAGGCTTCGGTCTGCGGTCGGCGAGCGGGAAAAGTGGAGCGCAGACGGAGAGACGGCGGGAACGGAGTCGGAGCGCAACGCCGCCGCCGAGCCGCAGACGGAAGCCCGCCGCTCCTGCGGCAAATCAAATGCCGCTCGTGACGAGCGCGCGGCTTGCGAAGCGGAGCGTAGCAATCCGCGCGTTGGTCACGGCTCGACTGCATATTTTTTTGGTATAAACTTGTGTATTGATGAACGACAAACAGATCAGGATCGCACTGCGCAATAAGGTTTTTCGGCATTATCGTTTGACGCCGAGTGCATTGGTGCTGGAGGAGGTTGGCATACGTCACGGTGCGGCACGCGTAGATTTTTTGGTTGTAAACGGGTTGCTGCATGGCTTTGAATTAAAAAGCGACAGAGACAATTTGAGCCGTCTTGAAAACCAAATTCAGATTTTCAGTTCAACGCTTGATCGTGTGACTTTGGTCGTTGGTTATCGGCTTGTTGATAAAGCATTAAGAATGGTTCCCGAATGGTGGGGTGTAAAATTGGCGAATTTGGGCAAACGTGGTGCCATTCACTTTCGCGACGCGAGAACTCCCAAAAATAATCCCTGTGTTGAAAAAGAGGCTGTTGTTAAGTTGCTGTGGCAAGATCAGGCACTTCAGGTTTTGGAAGAACTTGGCGCAGATGTCGGGGTGCGCTCTAAAACACGGAAAGAAATTTACGCTAGGCTTGCAGAATGTGCTGACTTGGATTTGATTCGAGCGAAGGTGCGCCATTTTTTGAGCCTGCAAAAAGGTCCTCAAGCTGCCGAGCGACAAAAGTAAGATGGTGATTAAAAGTTGCCACAAGCCAGTCTTTGAGTTGTCCCGATTTTGTGAATTGTTGCGCCATGGTGTGAATATACAAATCGCCATCACAAAATTGTGGGCCGCTGAATTCATTTCTCTCCAAGAGAAGTTGCGCTTGAGCCGGAAACTGATCGAATCCAGCACCGTCTTCATTTCTTACCCCTTCGCCACGCATAATTACCCAGTATTCACTGGCTGTGTATCGAAGGCTCGCGCTAAAATTAAAATGTTGCCCCTCGTGTTCCTCAAATACCCCATGTTGAATTGTATAATCGCCGAATGAGGGAATGCGACTTTTTGCTGTTGTTGCATAATCTTTCCAGATAAGCCAATCATTTCGAGGCAACTTGCATTGGCTGTTCTTTTTTATGTCAGAAAGGTCTTTTGGAAAAGCTCCGGCGATCACTGTTAAGCTTCGCCACTCATCCAAATCAGGAATTGTGTTAGTAAATGCCGCGATGTCTGGCAACGGTTCTTTAATGCTTTGAAAATCCACAACCAAATGGACATCGGCAGACTTTTTTTCGTATAAAACAAGCAACTCCTTGAGCGTTTTTTGAAATCCAGCTTGCCGAAGCTCATAGGCACTAATTCGGAAACACAATTCTCGCCCAATTTTCCCCAAAGCTGATTTTACTGCTGAATGATAAACTTCCGACAAATTAAGACCTGTCACCAAAGCAGCACGAAGGTTGTAGGCATCAGCCTGATTTATGAAAGTCGGAATGCAATGGGCTGCTTTATTTTCGCCAAGCAAATGAAAGTCGATAAAAAATAAATCTTTCCACCCCCAAGAATTGGCAATCTGTTTGGCATGTTTTTTCAAAATTGAATCGGTTGAACCTTTTTCAAAATCCTGCGGCACTAATTCAATAATTGGCGTGATGCGTTTTTTTAAGTTCGTATCAAGTTTGCATAGGGCTTCACGTTCTGACGATTTCCATCGCAGGACCGGAACGTATTGGCGGTGGTCAAAATTACGTTTCATATGTTTCAATCTTGCCATTTTATGTCTGGAAATCTTTGTCGCACTTCACGATGTCCGACTAAATTATTAAGCAGTCTGAACGCCTTCCTTTCATGTCGCATTCTCCCTGCCGCAATTGCAGGATGAATTTCCAACTTTCTTGCAAGAGATAATGCGGCTTCGGGTGAAGGAACACGACTTGCAGGGCTTGTTTTCCACACAGATTGTGGAATCAAAGCTTCGCCTGCAAGCTCATCAGCTTCTCTTTCTTTTGGATCTTCATCCGCCTCGATGTCCAGGTCATCAATAAACTCTGTGTTCTCTTGACCCGAATGCAAAGCCACATGAGCCAATTCGTGCATCAGTGTAAACCAAAAGTTATCCAGTCGGTCGTGCCTTAATGTCATTCCAATAATAGGCCTATCGGAGAATACCAGAATAGCTGCTCCATCAAGATATGTATGCGGCAAGTGAGGCTCGATGATGAGCGGAATGCCATGTTTTGCCAGAAAGTCACAGGCTGCTGATGGGCCATCATCTTGAATGCTGCACTTTGCGAGTTCCCGCATCAAATTCAAATTAACAGAACCAATGCGGTATTTTGCTAAATCAGGAATTTGGTTCGCACAGGTAATAATGCGAGTGACCCAAGCTGTCAGCGCAAATGAGTCCATTTTTCTTGCAGACCTAATATGTTTGGTTTTACGAAGTAGAACAGCGTTTTGAACTGGCGATGGAAGCTGTGAAAAGAAACCTTTCACCGCCTGCAAAGAGTCTTGCACCCAACCTCGTGCGACCATCTCACGAATCGGAAAACGACTCCAATCGGGTTCTTCTTCATGTTCAGGAATTGGAGATTGCTGAATCAGAACACGAGCAGGAATTCCCAACCCATCGTGCAGAGCACGAATCATTGAAAGTGTGAGCGGGCGCTTGCGCGAAAGCACCTCTGACACTTTGCTGCGACTCCCGATGTAGGGAACAAGACTTCTTGGAGTCAAATCCTGCTGCTCCATTCGAAATTGGATTGCATCAACTGGATCGGGCAAAGATTTTGGAAATGCCTTTGCTTCGTAATTCTCAACAAGCAAGGTGAGCAGTTCGAGTTGCCCCGCTTCGGCAGACTTTGGCTTGGGATCGAGGTCAATCAGCCTCTCGATTTCTGCGAGCGCAGTCTCATATTCTGCCGTAGATTTAATTACTTTAATCATTTCTGTTCTTTCAAAGATTCCATTTTGAATATTCAGCGTGTGTTCCCATTCGCTTCACCAAAATAATCTTTGCCTCGTAACTAACTTTTGCTTCCAACCTGTAACGATTGCCCTTGAGATTAAAAATGACGCGATTTTCAGACAAAATACTCGCGTGCGGATAACGCCGCTTCAAATCTGCCGGACTTTGCCATTGGGCGTCTTCGACTTCACACAACCAACTGTTGATTTGCGAGGCGATGTCGGCATGTTTTCGTCCGAAATCATCAAGCACGTTTCGGGCGATTACCTTCATCGAATGGTCCTTTTGCAATAAAATCAATCATTTGAGCGTTATCAATGTTCCCAATATGGGAACACTCTAATGCGATGCCAGTTACATTTCAACTTTTTTTTGGTGATTTAGCCTTTAATTTTATGCGATGGGAAAATACATAAGGATCAGGGAATTATGCACTGTTTGAATCGGCTTCGGACTGCGGTCGGCGAGCGGAAGAAGTGAAGCGCAGGCGGAGAGACGGCTGGAATGGAGTCGGAGCGCAACGCCGCCGCCGAGCCGCAGACGGAAGCCCGCCGCTGTTGCGGCCAAATTCCATTCCCGCAGTGACGAGCGCGCGGTTTTGCGGAGTGGAATGGGCGTCGTCGAGAGGGATACGGGGCGACGGGCAGCCCGTGGAGCGCAGCAATCCGCGCGTTGGTCACGGCGGATTCGAGCAGTCCTGACTCAAAAACATAACGAGGCCGATGTCACGACGGACAGCACGAACTTGGTGGATACGAATTTCTGAAGGATTTTGAGTGATGGCTTCGACACGATAGAGACCTACATACTCCCACGGCAATCCCTCGCCATTTACAAATATGGGGACCGCACCGGTCGGACTTTCTGCACTTTGGGTTTGGAAATGCCTTGCCTTATCAATCCAGTCCTGCCGGGTTCCCGGCAATACGATGTCCGGGGCATCTGGGTTTAAGTCGAGCTGAAAACAGCCGCAAACTATACGGCCTTCAATTTCTGTAAGATAGCCGTGTGGTGTGTGTCCAACAAATTCTTGAATCTGGAGCCAAGTGAAGAATCCGCCTTGAACCCGTGATGGACTTTGATTTGCCAACTGCTCCTGATGTGCTGCGAGATGACAGTCGCGGCACAGCGTCACGAAATTATCGAGGGGATATTCCCAAGGTTCGCACCCCGCCGTGTAAATCAAATGATGCACCTCCAATGGCATTTGATGATTCGGATTATTGACGCACCGATTGCCATCGCGCTGGCGCACTTGGTCGCGCATGGCAATCCAACGTGGGTCGGCTAATTTTTGGCTATAACTCATAGGCCACCAGTCAGAGGAATGAGACCTTGTCGTCATCGCCACCAGTGGCCGCTGTGGGGGCGGCGGCAACGGGAACCGTGGTGGCAGTTTCCTTGATGAACAGGTCGCCGTTGGCGGCAGCTTGACGGAAGATGTCCTGGTTGCTCATTTCCCACCCGCGAACGGTGCTTAGATAGACCCATTGCGTGGCGCGGGTGATACCGACGAGCAGGAGACGGCGGCGGCGCTCGCCGGTCACGCGCTTAAAGTTGTTTTCCACCAGCTTGGGCAGCAGGACGCAATCAAAGGTCAGGCCCTTGGCGTTGTGGTAGGAGGCGATGATTGGCGTGAGGGAATCGAAATCGGGAGGGGTTCCACCTCGGCGAACCGCAATTGCCTGATGAACCTCAATTCCGCGTTCCTTCAGTTTGTTGGTGACGCTAAACAAATCCAAGTTGGTCGGGACGATGATGCCACATTTATGGTTCAACAGTCTCCGTTCTCGAATCACATCGGCAAGGTGATTGATTTCGTCCTCCCAATCATTCGCGATGTAAAGGCAGGGTTTCTGCCGTTCCTGCGCCTGGTAATTGACGCCCTCGTAGGCGTTCCCGAAATAGGACGCGAGTTTGGCGATGTCTGGAGAATTGCGATAGGCCGTCAACATTGACGCACTTTTTCCCGTGAGGTTGAGGTGCAATTCCATTTCCGGCACCGACGCCCCGCCCTCGAAAATTTGTTGCCGGGCATCGGCAAAAACTGTCAGGTGCTTCGTGGTCAGGCGGAGGATGCCGAAGGCGGCCGCATCCAAATCCTGGCCTTCATCCACCAGCACGAAATCGAGATAGGGTTTGAATTGGCCGGCGGCGGCGAGGGTTTGAAGACTCTGAAGCACCCCGGTGCGCACTGCGGGAAAATCAATAAATGATTTTCCACGCCGGTCAGCCACCGTGCGTGGTTTGGATTTTCGCACGTATTGATCCCACAAGTCGGCGCACCAATCATCAAAGGTGCGCACTTTTTCCTTGGGGATGCCGAGGAAGTCCAAGGACTGGCGCAAAAAATAAGTGAGCACGTTGGTATAAACGAGCACACAGAAGCCATCGGGCGGTGTCTTGTAAGTCTGTCGCAGCCAGCGGGCGCGATGCAGGAGGATTTGAGTTTTGCCTGAGCCGGGCGGCCCCATGACCAGGTGATGTCGGTCCGGGCGCAATTCGACAATGGCCCGCTGTTCGGGGGTCAATTGGCTGTCATGGAGCACGGATGGCATAAGTTCGCACTACGGTTGAGTCATTACCGGTAGGTCTTTCTCGCCAGCCTTGCTAACCTGATCCTTGCCGCCACTGCGTTCGCGGGTTTTGCGTGCCAGCTTCACGTCGTCGGCTCGGCCAAGGAATTCTGCTGCATCTTCAAACCAGCCCAACTCCCATTGGCTTAGAAGTTCGACAGGTCCAAAATGGCGGAAGCCGGCCAGCGCGGCCTCCTTGGCGGCGGCAGTTTGCCCCAAGCCTTCGAGAATCCGGGCGCGTAAGATATAATATGGTGCGGAATCGGGCTGGCGCAAAATTCCCTCGTCCACTTTTTCCAAGGCGACGGGAAAATTTTTACGGCGCTTGTGGTGGAGCGCCCAATTAAACAATGGACCGCCCCAATTACCGGACCAGCGGGCGGATTCGGCGTAGTGCAACTCCATCCGGTTGAGGTCGCCTAGTTCATCGTAATACATGCCAAGTCGGTTCAGGATATAACCATCTGGCTGACCAACAGCGCGAGAAGCGCTTTTGAGGACTTCAACCGCCTTCTCGACCATACGCATATCGTGGTAAAGTTCAGCCAAACGCATGAGTTTATCACGGTGGCGCACGCCCAAGCCGCCCGCATCGCGCAAGTCTTCTTCGATTTCTTCGATCTCGATGCGGGCCGCGCCGGGATTGGAAACATTGATGAGCGGATTTTCCTCCTTTATCTCGACGCGGACATCAGGACTTTTTCGGAGGGCAACAGCACAATCAAAAGAGCGACCGGAGCTGAACCGGAACTCAAAATTCAGGGATTCGCCAGCTTCATTGGGACTGACTTCGATGGGCAGGTTCAAAACGACGTGTTCTTCGGGCAAGGTCACGACCTCGATCCGCAATGTGCCGCCGAACGGTTTGGGCAGGGCCAGACCGGTCACCATTTTCCATTCACCACCCGGCGGGTAAGGAATCGGCGTGCCGGCGGAAACCAAAGGGATGGGGGCGCGTCCCTGAACGCGTAGCGCAATGGTCTGCGAAACCACGGGGAAAACCAACGGTTCATGAAACACCTCCAACCAGGCGGCGTTCCACGCCGCGCCGCGAGCTATGGCGGTTTGGGCGGCGGTGCTGTCCGGGAAACGAAGAACACGGCTTGACGAAAAAAACTTCTCGATGGCCCACTGCACTTGCGGCACAAGGGAACTGCCGCCGGCGAGCAACACTAAATCCACGTCCTTGATCCGCAGCTTCGCCCGTTCAAGGGCGTCGGTGAGCGGCGCGAAGATGGAAAGCGCCAGCACATAATCCGTTTCACGGGCGTGCATCATTTCCCGGTCCAAAAATGGCTTCAAGATTTCCTCCCACTGTGCCGCGCTTAATTCTGGATGAGCCAAAAGGTAATCTTTGCCGCCGACCGTCACCTTCGTGGGGGACTGCCGGGCGACAATCTGTGTTTTGTCCGCGCTCTCGTAACGACCGTGCAGATGCAATTGGGAAATTTCACGACAAAGACCTTCCTTGAGCGCTTCGGCGCAGCCGCGCAATGCGGGTTCGATGATTTTCTTGCGGTCGGTCCACTCAAAGTGACGCGCTGTGAGATCATTTTCCTTGAGCAACTGCGGAATCAGCACGTTATGGATGATGGCCGCATCAAAATCACCGCCGCCGAGTCGGTGATAACGAGAGACGGATCGAGTCTCGATTGCGAAGGCACCCCCGGTGGTGGCTGGCGAAAGGCGCGCAACGAATACGTCACATGTGCCGCCGCCAAAATCGAATACGACGACATTCTGTGGTTTGTCCCAAACTTCCGCACCCGCGCAAGTGAAAAGATAATCTGTGAGCGCCGCCACGGGTTCGTCGAGAAGGTCGAAGTCGGACAGGACAAGCCCTGCTTGCTTGGCTGCGGCCAGCGTGTCCGCCCGCTGGTTGAGTTGGAACGATGCAGGCACGGTGACTACGGTGCGACCGGGAGGCGAACCCGTTGCCTGACGCGCTCCATTCATCAGGAATTTTAGCAGATGACTAGCTATCTTGCGGGCGTGATCAAAATCCTCGGTGGCGCGGTGATAACGCTTTTGAAGTCCCATGTCGTTCTTGGTCTCGTAGAACAGGTTTTTTTCCAGACTCAAGCCGTGCTTCTGTGGTTCGGCCCGCATCCGTTTGGCACCTTCGCCAATCTGAACGGTGCCAGACTTATCAATGACCACGACTGAAGGAATGAGAACGCCGGTGAACGGTCCCATTTGCGTGGGCTGCTCCAGCGGCACACATTCGCACGCGGATTCGGCGGTGGAACCTTCGGTGAGCGGCAGCCGCACCTGGGCGACGGTGGAATTGGTTGTGCCAAGATCAATGCCGATGACCCGCGTGCCCGGCTTGGCGGTAGCGGCAGCCGTGCGAAGTTTGTCTAGGAGATTCATAAGCGCTCGTCTGTTGGGTGGTTATAGAGTTCTGGGGTCTTCATCTTTCAAGTCGCTCAAACAAATCCTTCCAACTCATGTTGCCGAGGACTTTGTTCGATTTTTTGCCGATGAAAGCTTTCAGACCTGCACGGTTTATGTCCACGCGGCCAAGGAGTTTGCCGCGCTTGGTGTAAGCCCAGACAGTTAGACCGCGTAGCGTTAGTTCAACGGTTTCGTGGACTTTCAGGTATCCTTTATTTTTGGTAGCCATAATTTATATTTGCAATTCAACTCGCTTCAATTGGGGTGATTTTCCAGACTTCTTTTACCAAGTTGATCAGCATCGTTTGCCGTTTCTCGATGGTTTCCGCCGTCCAATCGTCAAACGACTGTAACTTCTCATTGATCCGGGAGATGGAACTGTTGCTACCGACGGCGGTTAATCCGGCGATGCTGCTGGTCAGGTAATGTTTGCATTTGGCGTATTCGGCCTTTTTGTTCACAAAAAAGTCGTTGCTGGCGACGATGTTTATCGGCTTCTCTAACAACGCCAGATTGCCAAGCCTGATTTTACAGTCGGCATAAACCGCCTTTGGATTTCTGGCCGTGAAATCGTCCAGAAGAGACTTTTCCGGGTTGTCTGGAAGGATGTGTTCAACTTGCGAAGCCTGATAGTCGCCAAGTGAACCGGGTATTTTGATCCCCTTGTAAGCCATGTCCACATGCTGTGAAAGTTTCGCCAGCAGATAATGTGTGCGATATTTTTGCATCGAATATAGCGTGTAACGCTTCAGGGCGTCGGACAACTCGGCCTCCTTGGCAGCCATGTTCGTTTGGAATCGGTCATTAACGAACGCATTGAGCCGTTCTTTTTGCTTCTGGGGGTCAACCTCCTCGCCAATGGCCCGCAGTTCGTCGGCCCAGATGGAAAAGTTTCGCTCCAGGTCTTTCGTCGGCGTCTTGGTAAAGATGTAGTAGAAAAGAAAACTTTCCAACTGGGTGACAAAGTGGTCGAACAGCGGCTTCGGAAAATTGCTGGCCGCGAGCAGCATCACATAATGCAAACTGAACGCCCCGCCCGTGAGGCGATCCAGACTGTCCATCGCCAGATTGTTCTGCCCATCGTTGCCGCGACCATCAGCAAATTGCAGATACCGCTCGACGTTGCGGATGATTTTTTGGACGAATTGAAAGGGCTTTTCCTCGTAGGCACAAAACTTGGCGTTTTCCTTATTGGTCAGCCAGTCGTAGATTTCGTCCTCGCGCACGACGGCGTCCTTGCGCTCGGCATCACCCCGCTCAATCTCGATTTTGTAATTCGCCATCAGGAAATAGCGGAGAAAACGCAGCGGCTTTTCCTTCGCCTTTTCGAGCGGCTTTGTGATTTTCTTCCATTCATCCTTAAGCCGGGTGAAATCCGCCGGGCTGACGTTGGTGAACAGCAGATTCTTCAACAAATCCATCGGGTTCAAACCCACGCCGCGCTCGTTAATCGTCTCAAAGATTTTCAGAGCGCTGCGAACATCGGTGGTGATCTGGATAAACACAACATTGGTCGCAAGGTAGCCCCAAAACTTTTTCAGCTTCGTTTTGTCGTCGTAATTATCTTTCAGGTAGCGAAACAGCGTGCCGTAGGCGTTTACCAAATTTTCCAGCGAGCCGAAGCTGGTGATACCTGCGGCTTGAATCGCCGCCCGCGTCGCCTGGGGATCGGCATCGCATTCGGCGATGATGGACATGACATCGCCGGAATTTTCGTAGCGCGGTTCAAGTTTTAGGCTGGTCTCGACATCCCCCTCGGTCGAAGTGTAGCTGGTGGCAATCAGATCACTGATCATCTTGTGCTGGGGGTCGCCGCGAAAATGATGCTTTAATGCACAGAGCAGTAGAAAAAATGTGGTCAACCGTTGCTGGCCATCAATCACCTCGAAATGGCCTTTTTGTGATGAGGGCGACACCAACACCATGCCGATGAAGTATTCGTGGCTCGCCTCGCCGTCAATTTGCTCGTTGATGTCTTCGAGTAATTGTTGCACCTCCTTGTCCGTCCAGACATATTCACGCTGGTAGTCCGGCACGATATAAAAGCACTCGCGAAACGCTTCCTGGATGGTGTATTTGTAATTCTCAATTTTGGCCATAATTATTCTTCCGCAATTTGTTGCCCCGTTTTCATGGTAAGCCGAGCGATTGTTTAAGGAGTTGGTTCAAGATTTCCTTCATCAGCGAAATCGTGACATCCACGCCGGATTTTTTGATGCGGTCGCTGGCCTTGTGCCAAATCGTGTCGTTGCGGGCGGCGTCGAGGAATTCGTGGCCAGCCCATGTTGGCCGCAAGATGACTGTCCCTGCTGGCTGGCCGTTGCCGTCGGTTACGATTTCGCCGTGAACCAATCCGGCTTCGATGAGCAGCGCGGAGTGATAGACGCGCTGATCTTCGGTGTAGGCGGAAAGGTCGGGCTTCGGGTCTTCGCCCTCGGTTTCCAGCAAGAGCAGCCGGATGAGATTCATGTCGCGTTTCATGCGTTAGCGTCCTCCCCGTTTTTGACTTTCTCTGGCATCCGGGAGAATAATTTTTTCTGAAATTCGATTTGTTTTGCCAGTCGCAATTCATCCAACGGCTGCCAGTTGTGCTGACCGGGCGGGAGATAGAACACTTTTTGAAACACGTTGCCGCCATGACCGCGCCGATGCGGTTCAAATTTTTCTGAAAGCTTCGTGTAAGCCTCATTGAGACTGCGCGCCTTGGTTTTGAGCGACGGAAGCGTGCAGCGACAATCTTTGAGAACAGGTTTTTTAGTTCCGCGAAACGTCAGTTCCAGCGGTTCTTCCAAAATGATTTCCTCGTCGCGAACATCGCCCAGCGCACTGCCAAGCCGCAGTTTCATCGGCGCGCGTAATGGTGTTTTGGCAGGAAGGAGTTCAACTTTTCCGGTCAGCAAAAATTGCTCAACGTCTTTTGGATTTTGAAAGCCGTAGTCGGGAATGAAAAGCCTGCCGTGGATTTCCTCTTTTAATTTCGGGAGCACGCCATATAGAAATTCCACCTTCCCGTTTTTGATAACCACGGGAATTTCGATCATTAAGGGCTCGTCATTCATGGGTCGTTCACGATTCGGCTGTGCCTTGCACGATGGCTTTTTTCTTTTCGTTCAACGCTGGCAACGCACTGACAATCTTCATCGTCTCTATGCTAGTCGAGTGCATAAAACGGTTCACGGGGTTTGAAAACCTTGTAGGAAGCTGCCCCGAACATCGTTCGGTAGGCGAGCTTCGATATCCTGCTGGTTTTGTGTTCTCCCGGCACGGAAACTTAATCGTTCCACCAAAAACCACCAAAATTCATTGTTGTTAATTCTCCGTCTATCTGGAACATCGGCTGCAACAAGATTTAGATTTGCAGGCAAAATAAATCTCACATTATTACAAAAGCGTTCAGGGATATAAATTCGCAATTCACTTCCCCATTTATTCTCGCCTCCAATTGCAATCTGAAACACACAGGGGTCGCCGGCGATATTGTGGTTCCCTGTCTGTCTGCGATAATCAAGCTCAAAGCCTCTCCATGACTGCGGCGGAACTTCTGCATGTAATTCGCCATGACGAGCAATTACCCCAAGTGTCCATGCAAAATCCTGATTTCTCCCAGCGGCTAGTCGTCTTGGGAAAGCGCCAGCTTCTTCCCGCTGTATGTTTGTATGGATACGTGCAAAAATGGTAGCCTCTCCCCAATCTTCAGTCAGATCATCATAGCGGACATGAATTTGGTCGCCTTGAATGTCTAATACTTCATAACCCTGTTCGCGGTTTCTGTATCGACTGCCGACAATAAATTCATTTGCTTGCATATATGTTATCCTTTGCTTGTATTTGGCATAATGTGAGTGCTTTTTATTTGGATACGCCCTGCACGATGGCTTTTTCCTCCGGCGTGAGGCCGTAGAGTGCATAAACCAGCTCGTCTAACTCCTGCTCTAATTTACTCACGTCTGCCTCGGCGTCACGCTGCTTGGCCGACAAAATCCGTTCCACCAACCGCTCGACCGGCTTTTGTTGCTCGCTCGGTATGGCAGGAATGGGAATTTTTCCCACATAATATTTGTCAAAATGCATCGTGCGAATCGCGGAACAAAAAATAAACTTGTAAGCATACCAACTCACCAACGTCGAGTTGAGGATGGCCAAAAGGAACTGCTGAGAATATTTCTGAGTCTTTGGAACAATGTTTGTCACAGTGTCTAAATTCATTACCTCACCGCTCTTATCAAGAGCCGCGATGATTTGAATATGTGGCGTCGGATTTTGGATATGTGCAACGAGGTTTTGAGCCATCAGCTTTGGCTGGACGAGTCGGTCAACTTTATTGCCCAAGTTGTCGTATTCCGACTTGGTTAAGTATCCTTTCACGCCTTCGACACCGTAGCGCATCAAGTTAATTCCACCGATGACAGGGTAGTGGCCCTTTTCTTTGATAGCGCGTTGAATTGGAAATCCTCGGAAGCAAACGACAAAATCAGAAAGGCATTCGCTACTGCATTTAATTTTCTTACCGAGTTGAAATTCGTCTTTTGTCACGTCGCAAATCCACGCTTCAAAAAAAGGAACGCAATCCTTTGGAATTACCGTTTCTCTGACGAACTTACTATCGAGAAATTTTCTGGCGAGGTAACTGTCTGTTTTTCGTTGGCGTTCCAAAACAAAGACGACTTGCTCTAGTAAAACCTTTTCAAATGCCTTTTCTACATCAACCAGCTTTGACGTTTCGCCCACCATTGATTTGACGAGTGAAAACCAATCTTCAGAAAACAATAACGACTTCGGAACGATGAAAGTGACCGTTCCTTTGGAATGTGAAAGTCTATTCTTTCCAAAATCAATGAACAGTGCTGCACTGTTTGAGTTTCCCGTGTCTCGTATTCGCTGCTTTATTTTCTCCAGGTCTCCGGCGGAAATGTCAGCCCCGTATGGTGGATTGGCGATTACTATATCGAAGCCGCCCTTTCTGTGAAACACTTCAGAGAAATAAATTTCGAAGTCGAAGGCCTCCTTGCCATTGGTTAACTCATGGATGAGGTTGTCAATCTCGATTTTGAATTGTTCCTTTTGCTTTCGGTCTGTGGCGTCAAAGTATTTCGGTTTAAGTTCTTCGAGTCGTTCGGAAAGCTCTTTATTGAACAGGGTTTTCTCTACACCCAGCAATGAGTTTCCGACGACGATTTTGTAATCGAGGTTGGGCAGCGGTTTGATTTGTTTCACGTCGTCCTCGTCCACGACCAGCGAGAGCCAGAGGCGCAACTTGGCGATCTCCACCGCGCCGGGGTCAATATCCACGCCGTAAAGGCAGTTCTGGATGGCGTGCTTTTTCAGGGCGTAAACAGTTGTCTCTGCCGCAAATTCTTTGAGCCGCTTTTCTCGTTCTTGTTCCGTGAGTTGTTTGTCCTTTTTGATTTCATCTTCCAAGTAGGGCGTGAGCGAGGAGCGGGCGCGGACAATTTCCTGCATCATGCCCACAGGAAAGGCCCCCGAACCGATGGCGGGGTCGCACACGGTTATTGTTTTCAGCGCATTATCAAGCAGGCGGGCGTGGGTTTCAATGGTTTTGGGCAGTTTGCGCTGGTAGCTCGTGCCTTCCACGCGGGCGGCTTCGTAGTAGCTGGCTTGGTCGCCGGAGTGGATAAAAGTTTCAATGTCAGCGCGGGGAACAAGTTCCTTGCGAACGGGAGTGGTGAGCAGCGTTTGCTCGGCATTCTCGTCGCCCAAAAGTCCCTGCTTACGCCTTTCCGTGCCGATGGTTGCGGTGCCGGAATTGACGGCGGTGTCGAGGTAGTTGATGAGACTTTCCTGACACATGTAGTGGACGATTTCGCGCGGGGAGTAGAACGAGCCTTTGGATTTGCGCTCCTTTACTTCGAGCAGGTTCTCGAACACTTTGCCCAGCATTTCCGGGTCAATGGCGACTTCTTTTTCCAGTGGCTCGGCTTCGTTGACGGTGAAGTTGTAGCGGTCGAACACGTCGAGGATGCCCGTGCCGGTGATACCTTCCTCGACAAAATCGGAATTGGCGAAAATGCTATTAGGAATGATGATGTCGGTCTTGTTCCAATCATAATCGCGCAGCGGTTCAAAGAGTCCGCCATTGAGGAATGGAATGCGGCAGTTGAATTTATCAGACCAGTCTTTTTCTTTCGTGCGGTCATCTGCCAGTGTGTCATAGAAAAGTGGTTCAAGAATGTCGTTAAAAAAGTTTTTGTAGTCGCCGAATTTGCCGTGGAAAAGCTGGCGGAGAAAATTGTGCGGGCCGTCGCCCCAATCGCCGCCCCTGGGCACGCCGAGCCAACCTTTCTTTTGCAGGAAGTAGAGAAAGACGATCTGCCCCATGAGTTTCTTGGCGAAATCGGCAGTGCTGACTTTTTTTGCCGCGAATTCTTCGGCGATAATTTTGTCTTTCTTCGCGAGCGCGTCGAGTTCGTCTTTGAGGTCGAGGAACAGTTCTCTGTATTGCCGAAAAAATTCATCGGTTACAATTTCGACGTTGAAAGCTTCTTCGATTTTCGCAAGCGTGGGGTAGTTCTCCGTGTCCTGGAGCAGGTCGAGGAAACGGGTCTGCGCAGTGTGGCAGCTTTCGCCCTCACCAACGATGTAGGAACTGCGGCGCGCGGGCGTGAGTTTGGTCTGCACACCAACCTTGCCATCCCCCTTCTCGACGGCGGCGTATTCCATTTTAACGTAGGAAAAGCGCCATTGCTTTTCCGTGGGCGAAACGAAGGCAACGAGCGCGGCATCCTTGCCGTCGCGCTGCCTGAGATGGTCGGCGACAAAATTGCGGATGGCGGTGCGGGCGCGCTCCAGTTTCGATCCTGCGGTCAGATGGACAACCAACACATCAAGTTTTTCGTCATCGGGCGATGAGTAAGTGCCAAGACGTTCGTAACGGTGAACGTGAGGCTTGAAAGCATCCTTGATGTAGGTGGTATTCCATGCCTGGGCCTTGGCTTCATCAATGTGGTTCAGTAGGTTGATGGTGAAGTTGCGGAAGCGGCCTTTGTCGAAAGCCTGCGGAAAGGTTTCCTTGACGATGGCGCGGGCTTGCTCGGTGTTCATGGCTGTTGAACTAGGAACGATGAAAGTATCACTTCACGCGGCGCATGGGCTTCGGTGACGTGCGCGGGAGTCGCCAGCAGAAATTCGCGCGGGATGCCGCGTCGCAAAATGTGCAGGACCTCAAGTGGATTGTTCAAAGTCTTCTTGTCGCTCAAACGCTCTGCAATCTTTTGCGTAGTGCGCTTTGGCAATGCGCCGTCTTCCAGCAATTTGATGACTTTGCCGACGAACTCTTCGTCGTCGTCGGTGAATTGCGGACAGCGGCGGACGGCTTTGTCCCGCAGGCGCTTCAAAACGATTGCGGCGTTACGGTCGCCGCGATGCGCTGATTCGGCCTGTTCGGCCTCGGCGCTGGTGGCATTGAGAAAATTCTGTTTGTTCTGGTCGAGCAGGCCGTAGAACTCGCGCGGGATGCCTTGCCGGACTTCCTTGGCATCGGCGGGTTTCAGGATTTTGGCAGCGGTGAAGAAATCAATCGCCGTGGCGTCAGGACTGGCCGGCGGTGCGAGGAAAAACTTATCGAGTTTGCCCCGGCGGAAATAAGTGAGCAGCGCGGGAAATTTTTTTACAGAAGGATCGGGCGGCAAGGTTCGTGTCGAACGGGCTTTTTTCGGCAGGCGTTTAATGCGCTCGAAAAGTTCAGTTTGCTTGTCGCGGACTTCGCGGATTTCGGCAAGGTATTTCAGTTCGCTTTCCTCATCGCCGTTTTCGCCGGTGATGGTTTCGCTGGAGTTCAACCGCGAGAAAAGGCTTTGCGATTTGATGTCCTCGCCTTCGGTCAGGAGTTTTGCGTCCGCGCCGAGCATTTCGATGAAGGCATGGATTTTGGCCTCGGCAGCTTCGCGGAGCTTGATGAGGTCATTGCTTTTCTTGGTGGGGAAAAAGTTGAACGTGTAAATTTTGTCGAACTTGGTGTCCACACGGTTGACGCGCCCGACGCGCTGGATGAGGCGCGTGGGATTCCAGGGGATGTCGTAATTGATGACGACATTGGAGCGGTGGAGGTTCACGCCTTCGGCCAGAACTTCGGTGGCGACGAGGATGCGATAATCGTCCTTGGGATGTCGGACCTTGGCATCGAAGTTAAAAGTGACTTCGGTGCGGATGCTCTCGTGCGAGACGCCGGTGAAAACGAGGACTTTGGGTTCAACTTCCTTCGCAATCTGCGCGGCCAGGTATTCAGCGGTTTCCTTGGATTCGGTAAAGATGATGAGCTTGCCCTTTTTGAGATGCGCCTTGGTTTTGAGAACATCGGCAAAGGCCAGCCATTTTGGGTCGCGGGTGATTTTCTTCCAGTGGTCGCGGATGGCGTGGAGGATTTTCAGGTCGTTATTGAGGTCGGTGATGAACGTGGCCTTGAAATCCTTGGCATCGAGCTTTTCGGCCTTGTCATCGTCAATCAGCCGCTGGATGGCCTCTTGATCGTCTGACTCCAGCAATTCAAAAACCTTGGAAATGTGTTTCTTGCTGATAAAAACATGGCCCTTGTCGAACTCGGCGATGACACGCTCGTAACTGGCGATGAACCGCCCCAAAGTCTGCCGGAAAGCGGTGAAGCTGCTTTCGAGACGCTTGACCGTCAGGATTTTCATGAACCTGGCAAGGTTGACCTGGCCTTGGATTTCCTGCCCGGTTGCTTCGCCCTCGTAATATTCCAGCGGCTTGTAGCGGGAGTATTTGAATTCCTTCGTCAAAAGGCGGACGGTTTCGTCGAAAATTTCGTTCTCGGTTGCGTCGAGTTCGTAAAGGAGCGGGTCGGGATTGGCAACTTCGGGGAACTTCAAGCCCTGCTTTTTCAAATCTTCGCCGTAAAATTCCATGATTTCCTTGCGGGTGCGGCGAATCATGAGCGGTTTGAGGACTTTTTCGCGCGTTTCGCGGGCGTTGTCCTGCACCACTTGGAAGTATTGCTCGCGGTCGTCCTGACGGTCGAGGCCGCTCAAATTGCGGCGCAGGCCGGCAAAGAACGCTTCAAGATTGCGGACGCCGGGGATGGAACTGTTCTTGGCCGGTTGGAAAAGTTTAATCTGGCTCAAGATGTCCTGCGGCGAGTTGTTCAAAGGTGTGGCCGAAACGAGAATGACTTTTTTGCCGCTGCAAATCTGCGCAAGCAGTTCGTAACTTTGGGTGTCCTCGGTGCGGAAGCGATGCGACTCGTCAATGAAGACGTATCTGTATCGGGTGAGGTCTTCTTCAAGCAGCGATTCGAGTTTGCCAATGGATTCGCAATGGAAGCCGCGCACGCCAAATTCGCGGAAGACGTTCCACCATGAGCCGGGGTTGTGCCGGTCCAAAAGATGCGGCGGGGCGATGACGAGTGAACGCCCGTCCAGTTGCCGCGCCAGCAACGCGGACATGAAAGTTTTGCCCAGGCCGACCACGTCCGAGAGAAAAACACCCCCATAATCCTCAAGGACTTTGACGGCGTTCAGCACGGCGTCTTCCTGGTATTTGAGTTTTTTGAAATCCGTCGGGAGATAGGTGTCGTCCAATTCGTCGGGGAGATTGAGCGTGCCGCGAAAATATTCGTAGAGGAATTTGAGATAAAGTTCGTAAGGCGAGAACTGCGCGTAGGGCGATTGCGTCTCGATGGTCTGGACGAAATCTTTCGAGACTTCGACGGCCTTCAACCAAAGCTCGTTGAACTTGGCGAGGGCGAAGTCATAGTCGGACGGGTTTTTCAGTTCGACGTTAAACTCCAGATTGTCAACGAGACCGGCTTTGGTAAAGTTGCTGGAACCGGTGATGACGCGCCCCTTGTCAATATGGCCGTCCACGAAAGTCATGATGTAGAGCTTGGCGTGAACCCGCTCGGATGGGTAAGCCTTGATTTCAAGTTTGCCGGAAGCAATCCACTCGACAAATTTTCTGACGCCTTCTTCAACATCCGGGGTATCTTCCGATTTTTCCAGCTCATCACGGACGGCACCGGCGGCAGCCGCCTTTGCCTGCGCGTGTGATTCCAAAACCAGTTCCTGCTGTTTTCCCTCCTGAATGAGATTGAAGGTGGCGCGGTCGGTCTTGATGCCAATGAGAATGCGAATTTTCTCCGTTTGTGTCAGCGCGGGATAAAGTTTGTAAAAACCGCTGATGTAGAAATATCCGATGAGGCAATCAAAATGCTTCGTGTTGTTCCCCAGCAAAACGCGAAAACGTTCGTAAAGATTCTGACCGTCTTCGTTCGTGATGAATGTGCGGTCGGTGGACATAAATTGCGCAACGAGTTTGCGACGGAAATGTCGCGGCGTCAATTCGCCTTCATGTTTGCCCGCGCAAAGATTGGGCGGTGAAAATCAGCGCCGGGGCGGCGTGAGGCGAACTGTGGCGCCGGGTTTGGTGATATTGACGCCTTTGACTTTCAACATCGCATGGGCGAGCGCACGATGCTCGGCAGTAGCCAATTTCGGCGGGAGAATTTGCGCGAAACGTCCTTCCATCTTGTCCATGCCGGGAACGGTGGTTTCGCCAAGGTTGAAAAATTTTCCGTTGCCGCTGCGGATGATGGGCAGGAATTTTTGTTTCTGACCGCCGTGTGATTCGCCCATGAGGACGATGACTTCCTGACGGTCGAACGCCTCGGACGGCGGTTCGGTCATGTCCATTTTCTCGCCGGGCGTGGCGGTCTTCATCCAAGCTTCGAGCGCCATAACCGAGACCGTGGCGGCATGGGCGATGCACACAAGCCGCGCGGTGTTCGCGAAAGCGTCTTTCTCGTCGGCGTCCACCAGCGAAGCCGGGACGAACATGAGCGGCCCGTCCGCGCCAATCAGGAAAAGCGTTGGCGACATCTTCCCGCTGTTGCGCATACAGAATTCCGCGTAGTGCGCGGCTTGAGCGAGCAGGTCGTCGAGTGTTTCAAGTTGGCGCGGTTGTTGCACTGGCGACATGGTGATGCGAACACAGCGAAAGAACAAGAATCGGTTCGGGCGGAAGACATAAAACTACCGCAATAAATTCGCGTGCTGTTTCAGCCATCGCTCGGCCTGCAAATAATCAGGAAACAGACGCTCCACTTCCTGCCAAAATTTTTCCGAGTGGTTCATTTGCCGCCGATGCGCCAGTTCGTGCAGGATGATGTAGTCGCGCACAAAACCAGGTGACTGAATCAATCGCCAATTGAGCGAGATTGTTCCACGCCGTGAACACGACCCCCAGCGAGTTTTTTGATTCCTCACGGTTACGAGGGACACATTCACACGATGCAGTGCCGCCAATTCCATGACACGGGCTGGAAGTTCAATTGATGCAAGTTTGCGCAAATGACTTTGGACGGCCGTCCGCAAATTACCGTGTGCATCAGAAACGTTCATCCGTTCGTTGCTGAAACGGATTGAGCCGTCAGCGTCGGGTTCAATGCGAACCGATTCCCCGCGAATAAGAATCTCGGTCCCCAGATTCCAAGTGTCAGGAATCTTTGGCCGGGCGGCCAGACGTAGAAATTGTTGTTTCAGCCAGCCGATGTTCCGTGAGGCGAAATCCTTGGCCGCAGAAATGTTTCCAAGTCGCGGGATGGTCACTCTGACGGTGCCATCAGGATGCAGGCGTAGCAGATAACGCCGCGCACGCGGATGACGCACCATCAAAAGCGGCACTGCCCGTGAACCGATTTGCAAAACATTGGTCGTCGCTTCAATTGGCTTTTTAAGTTTGAAAATACGATCAAATATCACAAGGATTTCTTTTTATTGGCAACCCGGAGAAGAGATTTGTGAAGAGCTTTTGAATCAATACCCGCCCAGCGACAGATTTCGGCGTGAGTGGTTTTGCCGTAACCGCACGGGCATTTGCATGGAAAAAGGTCGCCGCTGTTGAGTGCTTTGGTCACAGCTTTTTTTGTGGCTGAAATTCCGGCATCTCTCAAGCAGTTGTTGGCCCGGAATGAAAGGCCGTTCTCAATATGAGGCGGCCATTGATTGGCCCAAATGAAAGGCACAGACGTTGGGTCAATGCCTGCCCAGCGACAAACTTCGTGGTGAGTGCCTCGTCCGTAGGTGGGGGGCCAGAACGAGGGGAAAAGTTTCCCGGCCTTGAGTGCGGGAATGATGGATTCTTTTTCGATGGGTATGCCTGCGGCAGCAAGGCAACGATTTGTTCGTTTGGAGAGGCCGTTGGCAAGAAGTTTGGATTGCATGGTCAGTTCAAATTTCTCCAATGAACCAGTCCTCGACTTTTTTTCGCGCCCATGGAGTTTTGCGCAAAAACGTGAGGCTGGATTTTACCGTCGGATTGAACTGAAAACAGCGAATGGGGATTCGACGCCCCATTTCGCTCCAGCCATGCCGTTGAACCAATTGATTGAGAATGCCCTCCAGAGTAATGCCGTGCAACGGGTCGCGGGGATGGGAGACGGGTGTCGGCATAAAATTTATTTCGGTCAAATTTTCCGCATTGCGAGTCGGTGTTTCAATTACAAAAGATTCGGCATTAAGATTCAACGAGATTGCGCAATTCATCCACAATCCAGACCATGCCTTCGGTGTCCTGACCGCAATAAATTTCCAACTGGCTCCGCACTTTCTCGCGTTCAGCTTTGGCTGCGTCCGAGAATGTCACCCGCAAAAATTCCCGGCTTGCCGTGCCACCCTCTTGGATTTCCAAATCTTTGTAGCTTCGTCTCGTGATGGCTGGTAGCACTGATTTGATTGAGGCGCTCCCATGCTGCTGCGGGTGATAATAGCGGAACGCTCGGAACGGAATGAGCAAATCCACCACGCGCCGCTTGATTTGTTGCACCCACGGCTTGAATTGCGGGTGAACTTCCGCGATGGCGTCCAGCACCCCTTTTTCAAACGGCGCATTGTAGGCGATGACCGTTCCTGTCTCGCCCATGACTTTGCGCAATTCTTCAAGAAATTCCCGGCGCGGTTCATTCCGGCCTTGGGCGAGAAACGAGAAATGCTTTGTTTTGCCGCCGGGCGATGGCTGGACATGCAGCGAAAACTGAAACGGAATCTGTTGAAACGGACTGGTGTTGTCGAAAAGCGGGATTGCCGAGCCGATGGTTTCAAAGTCGAGATAATAAACCGGGTATTCAAGTTGCGCGAGAAACTGCTGGATTGCTCTTTTGCTGACGTGCGGCTGGCCGGTGCGGGCAACGTCACGCTGGATTTTCTGTTTGTCATTCAGCGGAACATTTTCAGGAATTTCACCAAGTTGAGTGATGCCCGCCGCCAACAGTTTGAATCCCTTTTCTTTGCCACGATACAATGTTAGCGGGTTGTCGGCTGGAAGGAATTCCCAGCAATGTTCATGAAGCGGACATTCATAAGGCGTGTCGCAATGTTTGCCAATGGGGACTTTCGGGGATTCTTTTAGGCGGATGATTTTTGACATCTCCTCCAATTGCATTTCGATCTGCCGGGACAAATTTGAAACTTGTGCGGTGACATCCACTTGTTTGAAAAGCTGGCGCGGGTCAATGTCGCCGTGCCGGACGTAATCGCTGTTGATGTGCAACACGAAACTGCGGCGAATTTTCAAACCGGCACCGGAATAAACGAAACACTGGAACGCCAGATCGGGCAGATATACATCCTTTGCCGATGTGCTCGACTTGACCTCGATGACGTCCCAGGCGTTTTCGTCCACCGGATTGAGAATGTCCACGCGTGCATAGCCGCCATCGAATGCGAAGGCGGCTTCAAACAGCGGACGTCGCTGTTTGATGGCCGTTTGCGACAATTTCAAAACCGATTCAATATCCACAATGCCTTTACCAACCTCGATGCCTCCGGGGAAAAGCAGTTTAGCCAGCGCGCCAACTTCGTGGCCTTGATCGAAAATGGCCTGCTGCGAGTCGTCAGGTTCTGGAATTAAATGTTTGGCATTGTAAGCGTGCCACAGCAATTTTTGACATTGCAGTCCGCACAGAAATTTTGATTTGGAGATGAAAGGCATAATTATCATGGGCAAATCAATCACCCCACCACGGTTTTTCAAACATATCACGGTCAATCTGCACTGGCTCGATACAACGAGGGTCATCGGTCTTCGGGGAGTTGACGAGATTGCTGACCGGATAAATTTTCAACGGTTCTTGTAGTGGGCTGTTTAACGCCGATTGAAACAATTCACTGCCGGGTTTGTTTTCCAACCACCAACGATAATGCGCTGGTTGCACGATGACTGGCATTCGATGATGCAACGGGGCCATCGTCTTGTTGGCTTGCGTCGTGATGATGGTGAAAGATTCTACGGTTTGGCTGGGCGGTGCTTCCTCCAAATCGGTGTCCGGTTGCCCTGACGATGGTGGCTTAATCCACCTTTCCCACAACCCGGCAAAACAAAACGGTTCGCCACTTTTGAGCATGATCCGAAATGGCTGTCGTTTTCCTTCCCGTTCCTGCCACTCGAAAAAACTGTCAGCAGGAACCAGACAACGCCGGTGCTGAAACGATTTTTGAAATGCCTGCCGGGTATTGAGCGTTTCGGCTCGCGCATTGATGAGCGCATTTCCAGTGGTCTCGTCTTTCGCCCAAGATGGAATCAAACCCCAGCGCATCAATTTCATCACCGTCTTTTTGTTTTCCATGAAGAAGACCGGAGCCATCTGCGTCGGGGCGATATTGTAGCGCGGGCCAAAGAAAGCCACGCGCATGACGGAATCCACCAGCTTAATCAGCTCGGACAAATCTTTCGCATTGGAATAACGACCACACATTGTTCAAAGTCTAACCGAGACGAGCGCCAAAAGAAAATCCGCGATGCAACCATCGTTTCACTGTCCGGCTGAAAATGATTTCATGGGCAAACAGCGAAACCCATTCCTTGGCTTCGGTGAAATCATTGTAGTTTCTAACAACTGTTTATATTACCGAACCCCGTAGAGTCAGCCCACATGAGCAAGGATGTCTTGAGGCCTTCGTTAATTGCTAGAATCGAATGCCCAGCAAACATCCATCCGGTTGGTCAGTCAACGCGGCGCGAACATATTTCGGGTCGTGCATATCCAAACCACCCATTACTTCCTTTTCAGGGATGTCGTCGGTATTCACCATGCAGATGTATTGGAATCCAAGTCGCTCTGATTCGGCTTTTGCTCGCGCCCATGCTGCGGCTTTCTGCCGTTCATCCACGCCGTCGAACATCGGGCTGTCATGCAACAACAGGCCGGGGTGATTCGGCTGTTCAGTCCAAAGTTGGGCCAAAGTGAGATCGTAGCAGAAAACCTTCATGTTCTCGATGCCGGTAGCCCCAGTGCGCTGGATTTCGACATCAAAGTGGTAGCCATTCTTTAGGACTTCGATGATCAAGTTGCCAGGCGCGTCATAGAGCGCTTCAGAGTTCGCATTGAAAAGTGAGATCGCTTTCTCTTTTGCTGAAGCACGGTCTTCCAAATCTTGCTGCGTCGTCTGACGCAGGGTTTCAAGTTCGATTTTTATCTGGCTTCGCCCCTGGTCGAGTTCCTTGAGTTGCTTGATGCGGCGACCGACTTCCGTAAGCTTGTTTTGAGCATCCTGCCGCAGAGCTTGAAGCCGGTTGTATTCGGCCAACGCACCGTGAGTTTCAAGAACCTGCATGAATGTAGCCCGGCGACCATCAAGCTCGACAACCTCCTGCTTGCGTTTCGTTACCTCCCGCTCCAACCGTTCTGCTTCGGCGGATAGAAATTCTCGTCGCCCACGAACCAGTGCATGGTGGAATTGCTTCACGTCCTCAAGCCGTTTCTTTACGAGGTCTGGCAAAACGACACCAGCTTCACTGTAAGCTTCCTCAAGCGTCTGGGTTGCTCGGTCGGCATCAGCCGGCCCGGTCTCCTCGGCGATGCTGCGGCGATAGTGTTCCAAGAGCCGTCCGTCGGTCACGTTCTGATTTGCAAGTCCATGAATCTGCCGGGTCAGTCCCGACGCTTGTTCTTCAATGCGCTCATATTCGGGATGCACTTTGAACACACGAAGATTTTCCTCGGTTCGTTTCGCGGCTTGCTCCAGACGGACACGCTCTGCTTCCAGTTCGCCGAGTGAACCCGATACAAGTTGGGCAACGCCTGCTTTCGATGCCTTTTTATAGACATTCAAAAGTGCATTCTTTTCTCGAAGCAGTTGCCATTGCCGTGCGTAATCCCAGCCGAGGCCGAGTAGGAATGAGTTGCTGATTTGTTGTTCGCCCACTTTCGTTTGGCGATGGTGTCTGAACGCTGAACTAAACGCATCGCGACCGCTTCTGGCAAAGAACGGAAAAAGACTTCTAAAGCGCGGCGTAAACGGCTGCGGTTTCTCCTCTGCTGGCAGACCGAACGCTACCGCACCTAAGCAACGCGCCCATTCGGTTGCCTTCATCTGGAAACTTCCGCCGGGAATCGGCAATAACAGATCGGTGGGTGCAAATGAAATATTGCCCTCGATCTCGACCTTGTTTGGGTGGTCGAGGCCGCGCGTCACCGACAAATCTTTGCCTCCAAGCCGCAAATCCAAAGTGAACCTCCAGTCGTGAAGCTCCTTCTTTTTCAGACTCGTGCCCGCTTTGCCGCCGAGGCAGAAGTGAATGATTTCAACCAGCAAAGATTTGCCCGCGCCGTTGCGCGAGTCTTTCCGGCTCGACTTGTCTGTTTTGTCTGCCAGCACGACGTTGAATCCCGGTTCAAACTTGACTGAGCGAAACGTCGCTTTGTTGGCTCTGATAGAACGAATCATTTCGCAACCCTCCGAATCAAACCGCCGTCAAGTTCGACCAAGCCCATCGCAAATAGCAAATCCAGCCCAAGCACCAAGCGTTCGAAAGTGGCTACTTGTGGCACTTCGCGCATTTCGTCCCAAAGTTGTGTCACAGTCTTCGTCATTCTCAACCGTTCTAAAATCAGCGCGCCGATGCCGAGCAGCGAATCCAGCGGATTGATATGTTTGGTGGGGAGAATCATGGCTCAAACACCTCGCACTTCTGGAAGAGGTAGCAGAGAACTCCAAGGCCAGCGCCTTGGCGATAAAAGTTGGAACTGCTGGAACTGGAGAAATCATGTAACGCTTCAAACAGGGCATCACCGTTAATGCCCTTCGCCAGAAAATCATTATAGCGCGTCACAAAACCAGTTTTCAACCGTTCGGGAAAATGGGAATCGAGTCGGCTAACGCTCTGGACAAAACTTTCCACCTCGTTGAATACGCTGAGGCCGAGCGTTAATTTCATGCGAACCTTTTCGGTCAAACCGTTTTTACGCATTTTTTCTAGTGGAGCAGTGGGCGCAACCGGGTTGCTCGGCGGAAGCACTCCACCAATTACTCCTTGGCAAACAACTTCCAACTCGGCGAAACCAATCACAGGAACTGCTTGTTCAAGACGGCTGAACACCCACGCTTCATGGTTGGCTTTCCACTGGTGCAAAACATCAACCGTGAAAGTTGATTCCTGTGGATCAACTTCATCGTGATGGTTGCCGCAGAGCAATAGAAGGTTGTCGTAGGAATTGAGATAATCTACGGACTTGGTGGGATCATGACGAGGCCCGTTCGGACTTATCGAATTGATGTGAGCAATTTTGCCTATGATGGCTTCACGATCCAAAGATGTGGCTTCTTTAATTAGCGGTTTGCGACATTCAGGATGAGCACAGCGAGCCGCCGCCAGTCCCCAAAGCAATTTGAGGTCGCGGTCTGTATAGCTTCGCATTGGACGATTGCTTGGCACGTTCTTTAACGGTCGTTTGATCTTTCAGCAGTTTGCCAACTTCGACATGAGCCGCAAAGATTTCATAGCCCCGACACTTCACACATTTCATCACGTCGACTTGAATAAGATTATCATTCGGCCTGCGAATGAAAAGTCATTTGCTCGCGCTTGAGGAAATATTCCCAGATTCCTTGCAGCGGCGGTAAATTCTTCCGCCCAACAAGTTCCTGGTTTCCGTCCATCTGTTAAATCAAACAGGCACTGCCGAAGCGGGTGAGGAATCTGGCCGAGTTTGATAATGCAATTCAATTTAATGCGCCAGAGCGTAAAGATGGAGGTTGGACATTGGCTGTCCCTGTGAACAACTTTTTTTAACTTGTTTTCTTGGGAAATGCGGCTGGCAAAATAAAGTGGGCGATGCGACATGAAACCGGCCAACCGCATCCTGCACGTTGATGGCGACAGCTTTTTTGCAAGCTGCGAAATCGCCCTCAATCCGAAATTACAGGAACGTCCGGTCTGGGTCGGCGGCGGTCGCAAAGGCGATGGCATCGTCATTGCCGCCAATCGCCTCGCCAAGAAATACGGTATCAGCACCGGCATGGCGTGTTTTGAAGCCAAACGCCGGTGTCCAACCGGCGTCCTCTGTCCACCGCACTACGACGAATACCGGCGTTTGTCGCTGGCCATGTTCAAGATTCTGGAAGAATACGCGCCCGTCATCGTGCCGATGTCCATTGACGAGGGCTTTCTGGATTTGTCCACGATGAGCCAGCACATCTGGCGGGACACGACTCCACTGAATTACATGAAGGGCATTGGCGAGCGAATCCGCAAAGAAGTCGGATTGCCGGTGTCAGGTGGATTGGCGAATTCCGCCAAGCTCGCCAAACTAGCCACTGACGTTGCCAAACCTGGATTCATGGAAGTTCCTCAAAGTCAGGAAAAGGATTTTCTGAAAGACCGGCCCGTGCGCGAACTGTCGGGCATTGGCAAAAATCGTCAACGCTCGCTGGCGACATTCGGTGCATTTACCTTCGATCACGTCGCCAAACTACCATCCATGCTGCTCCGGCAAAAATTCGGCATCTGGGGCCAGCAATTGTGGCTGTTTGCCAACGGCCAGTGGAACGAGCCGTTGATTCTGGAAGTCAAAGACCGCACCACCATTTCCAGCAGCACCACATTGCCGCAAGACGAACACGATTACGAAGCCGCCTTGATGTTCACCTTGAGCGAGTCCATCCGTATCGTCGGTCAATTGCGGCGGGAGCAAATGCAGGCGAGGGAAATCAGTTTGGCAGTGCGGTTCAATGATTTTACGGAAGTCGGCACGAGTCACCGGTATCAGCATCCGCAATTCCTGAACTCGGTCATCAACACCTCGCTGGAAGCGATGTTTCGTGATTGTATGCAAAACGTCTTCCGGCCTGTGCGCCAGATTCGGATTGCGATGTTTAATCTTGAGCGCCTCGACACGCAGCCCACGCTTTGGGGCAAGACGGATGCCGAACGCTGGGGCGCGCTGGACGAGGCGGCAGTGCAATTAAATGAACAACTTGGCAAAAATGTTTTGATGACGGGATCGCAACTCGCATTGCGGAAACGGGACGCGGCGCACACAACACCCAAGGCCAAATGTCCGTTCACGCCGCAGCGTGAGATGGTTTTGAATTTGTGGGGCGAAAACCCGCCTTAAACCAGAGAAGTTTTATTCAGAGAAATTTTCTCCACCACGGAAACCATTTTGAAATTGTGCCATCGGCTTCAATCGGCGGTAAAACTGTTTTGTGGAAGCCTTTTTCACAATGAACGAGGACGCATTGGTGTTTTCTCAAATTGCGCAATTCGTAGGGTTTGATTTTATGTTCCTCAATATGCGTGAAGCTGCGTGTGGCCATTCCGCCGGAATAGCCATACGTCCTTTGGCGGACTTTTCGTTGTCCGAGAAAATCCGCACTTTCAACTGCGCCCGCCTCGTCCGCTCCTTTGAAAATCATCCGATTGCGAAGGTTTAGCGTTAGCACTTGTGCCTTTTCTTCGCCAAGCGGCGGAATGAATGATGTTGACGACTGTGCGGCGGCAACGAGTGTTGCCTTTGCCTCGCGCATAACGTCAATGCAGTTGTAATCGCTCATACCGTCTTCGCTGGCCGTGACAAAGCGTTGCGCTTCATCCGCCCACAGAATGAGCAAATTGTCGGTGGCACGTTCTTCCTTTGGCCGGTCGAAACGACGCAAAACGTGCGCGTAAAAAAGCATTTTGAGAAATGTGTTTATGTAGCGGCGTTCCATCTGAAATTTCTGCGGCATCGCCACGCAGATAATTTTGCCGCGATCAATTTCCTTGAAGTCGAAGCTGTTCTTGGCATCGCCAAACACCTCAAGGACATCGGGCGTCAAAAAGAATTGGAGATAATTGGCGATGGTCTCTTTTACGCCGCCCATTTGCTCGGCTGGCTGTCCGCGATAGCGTTCGGAAAAATGTTTGATGAGGGCTTTGTCACGGTCGGTGGGGTAATCCGTCTGCATCTCTCCCAACACCTCATTCATCGTATTGTCATCGAGAAGAAAATCGCGGACATTGAACAGGGTCGCTTCCATATCCAAGCGCATCAATACTTCGAGAGCCAAACCTATGTGTGTTTGCGCCTGACTTTTGAAAAATGATTGCTCGGCGCGCTGTCCCAAACTCGTCACCGTATCAACGACAAATTTCGCGTAGGTAGAAGGCGGAATGGTCGGGTCGGAAAGCAGGTTGAAGGTGTAAGCAGGTTTCCATTTATCCGGCGGGTTGTCCGGCCTGATTTGCAACAAAATCAAATCATTCTGGCGATGGAACTTCGCCGCCATCTCCACGAGCGTTTCCCAATATACGCCTTTGTCATCAATGCAAAGACCGCCCCAATTCGGATCGTTTTGAAAAACCTGAAAAAGCAGTTGATTGATGCCGGAACGGGTTTTGCCAGAGCCGGTGTCGCCGGTGATGAGCCAGCCACGGCAAAAATCCTCGCGCGTCCACGCAAAGCCCTTCAACCGGACAATGAATTTATTTTTCGCAACATTGCCCTTCGCGGTGGCGGCGAAAGCGGCGATGGCGGCGAAGACCGCCGCCACAATCCACGAGGCCGGCGCGCGCAGAAAAAGGAGCGCGCCGGTCGCCATCAGCAAAGACAAGCCGGTCGTGGTGTAATTTATCCAGCGCATAATCAGAGCAAAAATTTTCCTATCAAAATTCCGGCCAAGAGCGAAGCGATTGCCACGCACACAAAGGCCACGGCGCGACCGGTGGAAAGTTGTTGGGTGATTTGTGGAACGCTCCGAATTTCTTGTTTCAACTCGCGCGCCTCCTTTGAAAATTCCTTCGTCAACTGCGTCAGCGTTTGCAGCGAGACGCGGACGGTTATCAACTGGATGGAATCGGTATCGGGCGGAATTTCGATTTTGACGTTCTGGAAAAATATCTTCAACAATTCGAGCATTTGCAAAACGGAGTCATCGTCCCGAATTCCGTTCTTGCGCCGCCATTCGGAAACCGCCTCGTCAAAGCTGTTCTTTTCTTCGTTCACAAAAGCGAGTCGCTGGATTTTGCCTCTTTTTTCAACTTCTGAATCTTCGGCGGTGGCGGCAGCAACATTCCGCGCACGGTTTCCAGTTCGTCATAAAATTTGTGCAGCCAGTTTTGAAGGCGTCCACGGTTGAAATAGTCAAAGGCGGGATTTTTGATGGCGGCGGAAATTGTCAGGTCGTGCTTGTTCAAATCCGCGACGATCCAATCGTAAAGTTTCGGCATGGTAATTTCCTTTGCCGCAAGTTCCTCCATCAACCGTGTTCGCGTGGCGCTGCGCTCGTAGTTGGCGAAGCGTTCCGACAATACCTCGTTTTTGACAACCAGGTATCGGGCGTTGTGATTGAGCCGGTCGGTGATGTTGCGAATCTGCTCCAAGCTGTCGGTTTCGTGATTCACCGGCATGATGAGATTCAAGGAAGCTCCAAACTGTTTGAGCAAATCGAAGATTCGCACCTCGTCAAAATAATCGAGAAAAATGTCGGTCGAGGCCGCGCGGCAATCCATGACAACCAAATCAGTTTTGTCCAGCATAGCGAAAACCGAATCAATGTCCGTCGGATCGGCGATGTTCAGAAACCGGGCTTCGGGATGGAAACGCTTCAGCGTTGAATTTTCGTTGTCGGTATCAACGGCGATGTGGGCGATGTCGTTGTCTTTAAGATACTGAACGAAATTGACGGCAAAAAAACTTTTGCCGACGCCGCCCTTGCCGTTGATGACGGCATTGAATTGTTTTTGCATATTTGGTTAAAGGTTTTTTGAATCGGCAATGCGTGGGCCGGGCTTGCGCCGCGACCACGGACCGGGAATAAGTTTCCGCTGCTCCCGCAAGCTCGCTTGGATGCTTTCGGATGGTGGCTGTTGGACTGGCGAAATTTTCAATGGCAAGATTTCCTTCGCGCCCGCGTTACGCTGGCGGACTGGCTTTTGGCCGATCACTTGACGGCAAAAGCGATGCACGGTGTCTTTGGAGACAATAACTTTTGCGTCCTCCAGAAGAATCCGAATGTCGTCGTAGGATGCCTGTTTTACCAAAAGACCTTCGATTTGCGTTTTGAACGGCAATAGTAACGCGAGCTTGCGCGGAAGTTTTGGCCGATAGCCATTGGCAAGCTCCTTAAATCGAGCATGGGCTTCCTCGGATGAACTGTTATCGCCCATAAAAAATCGGACGACAATCGGATAAATTTCGGATAAAAATCGGACAGACTTCTGGCGCATATCCGCCAGTCCTCGGACAATATTCGTCCGCAAAATCTCTAACGAATGTTAGACGTAAGGCGTGCGTGTGAAATGATGGGGTTACAGTGATTGTTTGATATGACATAAAAAGCATAAACCAAACCTGCGATTCCGTTCGCAGTAGCCTACCGGCACCGGCGAAACTGGTAACGGTTTTGTCGGAAGCTGCCGGGACAAAATCCTGACATCCTTGGGATGCGGAAAACGCCGTGAGGTGGTTGCCGAGACTGCGAGCATCAATGCGGTCTGAAGGACAGGCTGGA
>Ga0224554_1000077_pt1 | contig 89888 bp, 76 predicted proteins | sample 714S22024metaG_FD_180666 | JGI IMG/M metagenome (GOLD analysis project Ga0224554, IMG submission 180666) | Peat soil microbial communities from Stordalen Mire, Sweden - 717 S2 20-24 | ecosystem: Environmental > Terrestrial > Soil > Wetlands > Peat | place: Sweden: Norrbotten County, Stordalen... | reverse complement strand
AATAATAGAGAATGACCGCGAGAATCGCGATCAGAGCGGCTAGCGGCAGGCCACGGAACGCAAGTAGGCTCGCGGTTTCTCCGGCCGTTTTCCGGCTTGGTGGGTTGAATCTCATGGGCGCAATGGTATTCGAGTGCCGGAGTCGAAGCAATGAGAATCTAGAGGGGAATTCGAGCTTGGGCGAGGCTCGCAGCTTTCACATGCTCGAGTCAACCGCCGGTCAATCTCTGATTTGCAGACGATCCAGCAGGGGAAACAGCACCATGGCGATCAGCGAATTGCCGACCGCCGTGAAGAGTTCAGTAAACCAGTTCCACTCCAGATCAAGCCCCAACAGGACGCGGTAGACAAAGACATAAGTCGCACTGGAGGCCAGAGAGAGCAGAAAAACGAGCAGGAGCCGGATGGTGAAGTTCTCCACGTCGATGCGAATGCCGACCGACGCCGCCAAAAAGCCAACCACGGTTTTGGCGATGCCGTTGATGCCGATGGCGTGGTGGGTGAGCGCATCCTCGAAGATCCCCATGCCTGCGCCCATGAGTGTTCCCTGGATGGGGCTGCGGCGTCCCAAAGCAAAATAGACGGTGACCACCAGCGGGAGGTCGAACCAGGCATAGGGGCCAAGGACGCGTGGCAGCCAGGCCTGGAGCACCAGCGCCGCCAGTGGCACCAGGGCATAGGCCAGCACCGGATAGCGGCGGATCTCCAAATCGCGGCGGAAGTTTGCGCCCAGGACAGGCATGACTATGGATTCTCCTGGGGCTTGAATTGCTGGGGCTTGGATTGCTGGGGCTTGGTTTTAGCCTTGGGAACGGACTTGCTGTCCGCACCGTCCGGTCTGTCCTGTGAGTTGGCCTGCGCGGGTTTCGCGGTGTCTTCCGGCGTCGAGCCTGCACCTGTGCCCGTCGCCGTGTCCGGCGCCCCCCCCGGCGTGAAGCGGTCCGGATGCAGCGCCTGGGGCGGGTGGGCCACGAGATTGGGGTTGGAACTGTCGTGGAGCGGCTGCTGGTCCGGCGGAAGGTTGGGGTCCACCAGGCCAGGCAGGCGTTCGGCCATGATCTCCGATGCCTTCTTCTGCTCCTTGATTGCCGCCGCTTCCGCGCCCTTCAGGGCCTCGCTGGTAGCCAGGTCCTGCTGCTGTTCGGTGGAGAAGCGAGGCTCGGTGGCGGTAATCGCGAGCACCTCGTCGAGGCGGTCAAGATGGGCGGCCGGTTTGACAATTACATCGACGAATGAGTCGCGATCGGGGTCGCGGACCACCTTCTCGACAACTCCGACCGGCAGTCCTCGCGGAAAGATCAGGTCGCCGCCGGCAGTGAGCACTTTTTCGCCCGGCTGGATGCGGTTGTCGGCCAGGATGCCCACAATCTGGAGCTGGCCGGAAGCGTTGCCGCGCAGGATGCCGCGAATCCGCGTGGTCTCAAGGATCACACCCGCGCCGCTGGTCTGGTCGTTGATGGCCAGCACTTGGGCTGAATGGGGAAAGACGTCGCGGACCTTGCCGACAATGCCGTCGGCGGTAATCACAGCCATGTCCGGGTGAAGCTGGTAGTCAGCGCCCTTGTCGATATAAAAGACGTGCGACTGGTCGCTGCCGCTGGAGCCGATGGCCTGCGCGGCCACGGTCTTGTAGATGTATTTCTGCTGGAAGTCGAGGAGGGCTTGCAGGCGCTGGCCCTGGCGCGCATCTTCAAGCAGCGCGGCCTGCTCCAGCCGCAGGCGGTCGATGGTCTTCTGCAAGTCCTGGTTCTGCTCACGGACGTGACGCAGGTCAAGATAGTTCTGCCAGAAGCTGTCAGTCCCGAGCTTTGAGATGTGGATGAGCCGCTCCGGAGGCGTGACCAGGGCATTGGCCCACAAGCGGATCAGGCGCACGCCGGGGCCGTCCTGCGGGTCAAGAGTATTGCGTCCGGCGTCAGTCTGGCGCACCTGCACGGCCAAGCCAATGACCTGCGCCAGCAGAATGCCCAGCAGCACCAGTAGATTTCGATAGCGAATGAAGAAAGATTCCATGACGAAGGCTCGTGCTTAGGGAAGGAACCACGCAAAAAGCAGGGGCATCACCAGTATACTTACGGCAATTGGGGCTGATTGCTTCCCTCAGTTTCCGCGATCAGAGCCGGTGTCCATTGAAGCCCCAGCCCACAATGTTGTCGCGGGGTAGTTTTTTTGTTGCATAATTGCTTATTTGTAATTATATTATTGTTGTGACAGGAGTCCGTTTCGAATGGGACGAGGCGAAGGACCTCTCCAATCAGCGCAAGCACGGCGTGAGCTTTGAGGATGCCAGCGAAGTGTTTCGAGATCCGCTCTTTGTGTCTTTGAAAGATCGCATCCAGGACGGGGAGCAGCGCTGGCAGACTTACGGCAAGGTTGGCAACAGGTTGCTCATGATGGTGGCGCACACCGTTCGAGAGGAAGATGCGCACGGAGCAACCATCGAGATCATTCGCATCATCTCGGCACGATACGCATCGCGAAAGGAGCAACGGCTTTATGAGCACGAAAATCGTTAGTTATACGCTGGACACGCTGCCTCCCATGACGGAGGAGCGGTTGGCAAAGCTGGAGGCGCTGGCGCAGCGGCCCGACAGCGAGATCGACTTCAGCGACATTCCCGAGCTGACCGAGGAGCAGTGGAAGACTGCCGAACGCGGCCACTTCTATCGTCCGGTGAAGCGGCAGATTACCGCGCGCGTGGATGCGGATGTGCTGGAGTGGTTGAAGGCACAAGGCAAGGGCTATCAGTCGCGCATCAACGCCATTCTGCGCCGCGAGATGCTGACGGCGCTCCGGGCGGCGGCGAAATAAGTTGACGATGTTACACTCCCAGGTTTCAAAATCGGAACCTGGGGCACCCGGCAATCAATAGAGGCCTATGGTCTTACTGCACTTCTGTCAAGCTAGTCCCTAGCTCTGACCGGATGAAATGGTGCTATGAGGGGTGCGAGCGCGGGCTGGGAAGCCCGCGCTACAGCCGGCCAGGAGGCCGGCGCTACATTTCCAAAAGGAACATTTTCATACGGCCAAAGAACTAGTCCCTCAGTCCCTAGTCCCTCGTTAATCGATCTTGATCTTTCGCAGCAGCCGGAAATCGGAGAGCATTTTGCCGGTACCCAGCACGACGGAGGCCAGCGGATCGTCGGCCACCGAGACGGGCAGGCCAGTCTCCTCGCGGATGCGCTTGTCGATGTTCTTGATCAGCGCGCCTCCGCCGGTGAGAACGATGCCGCGATCGCTGATGTCTGCCGACAGCTCCGGTGGAGTGCGTTCCAGGGCCACGCGGATGGCGTTCATGATCACGGCGATGCACTCGCCCAGCGCCTCGCGAATCTCGCTGTCGTCGACGGTGATGGTCTTGGGCACGCCCTCGATCAGGTTGCGGCCCTTGATCTCCATGGTCAGCGGCTTGTCCAGCGGGAAGGCGGAGCCGATCTGGATCTTGATGTGCTCCGCGGTGCGCTCGCCGATGAGCAGGTTGTATTTGCGCTTCAGGTAGTTGGTAATGGCCTCGTCCATCTGGTTGCCGGCCATGCGCACCGAGCGCGAATAGACGATGCCGGACAGGGAGATGACCGCAATATCCGTAGTTCCGCCGCCGATGTCGACCACCATATTTCCCGACGGTTCTGTGATGGGCAGACCGGCTCCGATGGCCGCCACCATGGCCTGTTCCACCAGGTAGACCTCGCTGGCCTTGGCGCGGTAGGCCGAGTCCTCGACGGCACGCTTTTCAACCTGCGTGATCTCTGAAGGCACGCCGATGACGATGCGCGGATGCACCAGCATTTTGCGGTTGTGGGCCTTCTGAATGAAGTAGTTGAGCATCTTCTCGGTGACTTTGAAGTCGGCGATGACGCCGTCCTTCATGGGCTTGATGGCCACGATGTTGCCGGGTGTTCGGCCCAGCATCTCCTTGGCCTCTTTACCCACGGCTTCCACCTCGCCGGTGTTTTTGTTGATGGCCACAATGGAGGGTTCGTTGACAACGATGCCCTTGCCGGCCGCGAAGACCAAGGTGTTGGCCGTGCCGAGATCGATGGCCAGATCGCTCGAAAACATGCTGAAAAGCGAGCGCAGTCCGTGCGACCGCGAGGAGCGGGATGGATAACCGTTTAATGACATTGGGAAACTGGTTCTACCTCAAGGATTATTGTACGGCCAGAGAGCGGGGACCGCATGGAAAGCCGGCAATGGGCGCGAAAAGGCGCATCGCGCGGGTAAACGGTGCGGTAAACTCGGGGGGTTGCCTGCCCGGCTGGATCCAGCATTGAATTGATCCGTGGCCCGTGTTCCCTGTTTTCGAGGTTTCCATGGCTTATCCCATGTTTCACAATTTGATCGGCGGTGAGTGGCTGGCTGCCCAGAGCGGCAAGACCATCCTGAACCTGAACCCGGCCAACCACGCGGACGTGGTTGGCGCGTTTCCCTCCTCCCATGCCGACGACGTAGCTTTGGCCGTGGTTGCCGCGAAGAAGGCGTTTGCCTCTTGGCGGCTGGTTGCAGCGCCCAAGCGGGCGGAGATTCTGGTACGCGCAGGCCTGTTGCTTCAGCAGCGCAAGGAGCAGTATGCACACGATATGACCCGCGAGATGGGCAAGGTGCTGGCGGAGACGCGTGGCGACGTGCAGGAGGCAATCGACGAGGCTTTCTACGCGGCAGGCGAGGGACGGCGGCTGTTTGGGCAAACAACGCCCAGCGAGTTACAGAACAAGTTCGCCATGAGCGTGCGCATGCCGGTGGGCGTGGTGGGACTGATTACTCCGTGGAACTTTCCCATGGCCATTCCCAGCTGGAAGCTGTTTCCGGCGCTGGTTTCCGGTAACACATGCGTAATCAAGCCGGCCACCGATACGCCTCTCTCCACTTACAACCTTGTCCAGGCGCTTGTGGATGCGGGCCTGCCGGCCGGGGTGGTCAATATTGTCAGCGGCACCGGGTCGGCCGTCGGAGCTGCATTGGTGGAACACCCAGATGTCAGAGCCATCAGCTTTACCGGGTCCAGCGAGGTGGGTTCGCATGTGGCGCAGCGCGCGGCTGCTACCTTCAAGCCGGTCTCGCTGGAGATGGGCGGCAAGAATGCGCAGATTGTGCTCGACGACGCCAATCTTGAACTGGCTCTGGAGGGCGCGCTGTGGGGTTCCTTCGGCACCACCGGTCAGCGCTGCACGGCAACCAGCCGCATCCTGCTGCAGAAAGGGATTGCGGACAGGTTTACCGCGGAGTTTGTGGCGCGTGCCAACCAGCTTAAAGTCGGCAATGGACTGGATGAGTCGGTCGAAGTGGGGCCGCAGGTGAATGCGAGCCAGATTGAGACATCGAAGAAGTATGTCGAGATAGCTCTGGCCGAGGGAGCGAAGTTACTTGCTGGGGGTCACGCCCTGACACAGGGGGTTTATGCCCATGGTACTTTCTTTGAGCCGACAGTTATAGGCGGAGTTACACCTGGAATGCGGATTGCCCGTGAAGAGGTGTTTGGGCCGGTGGTGAGCTTGATTGAATTCGAGAGCTTCGAGGAAGCTATCGAGATTGCCAACTCCATCGATTACGGGCTTTCGACGGCGCTTTATACAAAGGACGTGAACCGGGCATTCACGGCAATCCGCGACCTGGAGGCTGGTATTACTTATATCAATGCACCCACCATCGGCGCTGAGGTTCATTTGCCGTTTGGCGGCGTGAAGCGCACCGGCAACGGGCACCGCGAGGGCAATGGAGCTATCGACTTCTTTACGACGTGGAAGGCCGTGTATGTCGATTACAGCGACAAGCTGCAAAGGGCGCAGATCGACAACGCGGAGTGAGTTCTTGCGGGCGGAATCATGAGATTTGCGCTACAATCATGCCATGAATTGCAGCGCAGCAGAACTCCTGGAAGACGCCCGCTCAGCCGCGCCGATCCTTAGTACCTTCCAGCACATCCCTGAGCGCGAAGCTAGTCTCCAGCCGTGTAACTCCCGGCAGCCGCGATAACTCGTTCTGGTGCAGCCTTCCATAGTCATCAATATCGGCCACTCGCACCACTAACATGTAGTCATACTGCCCCGCCATCAAGTGGCAGCTCTTGATTCCCTTGCACTTGCGTACCGCAGCCTCAAAGGCCCCCAGCACCGCCGCCGACTGCCGCTCCAGGCTCACGCGAATATAGACCGTCATCCGCTTCCCCAGATGGCGGTCGTCCACCACCGCGCGGTAGCCGCGGATGGCACCGGCGGTCTCCAGCGCCTGGATGCGCCGCGAGGCCGCGGAAGCCGACAGCCCCACGGCTTCTCCCACCTCGTAATTGGTGGCCCGGCCGTGGCGCTGCAGGTGGCGCAGAATGGCCGCGTCCAGTTCGTCGAGGCCGCTGTTTCCGGGTGTGAGCAGGGCTTCTGTCCCGCCTTCAAGGCCGGTGACGCCTAAATCTTGCGTTGATGCGCCATTCTTATCACGTTTCGTTCCCATACGGCACTTTTATCACAAACTTTGCATACATTGGAAACTCTTAGCGCAGTAGGATTTTAGGCAGTTGCATGCCAACCAAGATGCGCGCCGGTTCAAACCCTCCCCTCAGAGCCAGAAACCGACGCCGCAACTTGCACGAGCCCGGTGCATCGCGGCGGCATCCAACGGATTGGATAGGAGACAGGCCCATGATCATCGGCGTTCCCAAAGAAATCAAGGACAATGAGGCTCGCGTCGGCGTGACTCCGGCGGGGGTAAAGGCGCTTGCGGAGGCAGGGCACACGGTGCTGGTGGAGACTGAGGCCGGCGCGCAGTCCGGCTTTCCGGATGCGGAGTACCAGAATGCCGGCGCGGAGATTGTGGGCGAGGCAGGGTACGTGTGGGGCAAGTCGGAGATGGTGGTCAAGGTCAAGGAACCCATCGAGAAGGAATATGTTTTTTTCCGCGAGGGTCTGGTGCTTTTTACCTATCTGCACCTTGCGCCGCTGCCGGGCCTGACCGACAAACTGCTGGAGTCGAAGGTAATTGGGATTGCGTATGAGACGGTGCGCGACCGCCAGGGCACGCTGCCGCTGCTGACGCCGATGAGCGAAGTGGCGGGGCGCATGAGCGTGCAGGTGGGGGCGACTTATCTCGAGAAGGAGCGGGGCGGACGGGGCATTCTGCTCGGCGGCGTGCCGGGCGTGCCGCCGGCCCACGTCTGCATCATTGGCGGGGGGATCGTGGGCACCAACGCGGCGCGAATCGCTCTCGGATTTGGCGCTCGAACAACCCTTATCGACGTAAACCTGAACCGCCTTCGCGAGTTGGAAGACATCTTCGGCGGCCGGCTCCATACGCTGGCTTCAAATAGTTACAACGTTTCCCGTGCTACCCGGGAGGCCGACCTGGTGATTGGCGGGGTGCTGATTCCTGGCGCCACGGCTCCCAAGATTGTTACCCGAGCCATGGTGGCGGCGATGAAGAAGGGCGCGGTGATTGTGGATGTGGCCATCGACCAGGGCGGCTGCGTGGAAACGGCGCGGCCCACTTCACACTCCAATCCGAGTTATGTAGTAGATGGCGTGGTGCATTACTGCGTGACTAACATGCCGGGAGCGGTGCCGCATACCTCCACGCTGGCCTTGACCAACTCGACCTTCCAGTATCTTCTGCGCATGGCCAACCTTGGGGTGCGCGAGGCGTTGCGCCAGGATGCGGGGCTCGCCGAAGGTCTAAACACTTGGCTCGGCGCACTCACCTGCCGCGGCGTGGGCGAGAGCCAGCAGCGGCCATGGACGCTCCCGGCCAGCGCGATAGCTTAGGAGGAGTTGTCAGTCATCGGTGGTCAGTTTTCAGTGCCGGCCTGAGCCTTTTGCCAACCCGCCTCTTAATGAAGCCCCCGCGCAACTGCGGAAACGCCTATTCCGACTCGCCGATAACTCGGTACTGGCGCGTCTTCCCGTCCGCAAACAGAAACTCATAAGTCCGTGCGTACTCGTAGTCTCGCGTGGTCTCGTCTTTGATGATTCTCGCATTGTAGTTGCCCACCCGCAGTACGTCCATTTGGACGCTGCCAGCATAGAGTTCGTACTTCTTCCCGCCGATAAGGACGGTCAACTCTTGCGTCCAGTTGCAAAGGCCGCCGCTGCAGTCGAGTGTGATCCGCGAGGACTGTACATGAACGGCAATGGTATAGTCTGCTGAACTCGCTGTTGGCTTCGTTGCCCAGGCCAGCGCGGGGGCTAGCAGCAAGAGTACAAAAAGAGCCTTCTTCATCGTCTTCTCCAAAGTATCTTACAGTGAATGGGTGATTCGCCCGGGTTAGGCGCCTTCACGCGACGCCACCGCAAACTCCTTTGCAACCTACTATAGGCCACCGCAAATAGAGTCCTTTACCGATGCTCGCAAATGGGCGGAATTCGCAGAAGAGACTTCCCTCAGGGGCTAAAGCCCGGCTCGTTTTGCTCCATTTATGGCACGACTGAAGTCGTGCCCTTTCAAAGCAAAAACGACCATCTGTGTGGCGGACACCACTACTAATAAGTTCCAACCCTTGGCACAGTCGAAAGTTGCAGCGGGGTCACTTCGCTGCCGCTGGCGATTCTTTTGTTCGTCCGGCTTCGGCTGCTGTGCCCGTTGCCGTAAGATAATTCATTATCCGGAGGAGATCATGGAACGTCGTCGGTTTCTCGCTGCTTCAATTGCCACTTCAGCCGTTGCCCTTGCAGGCAACGCTGCCGCCCAGGCCCCTTCGACTCAGAGTCGCGAGTTCTACCAGCTTCGCCGCTACAACCTGAAAAGCGGACCGCAAACGAAGCTGACCGAGAGCTACTTTGCCGATGCGCTCATTCCGGCCCTCACCCGCATGGGCATGGGCCCCATTGGCGCATTCAGCAGCACCATTGGGCCAGAGACACCGGCTTACTATCTGCTGATTCCCGGCTCCTCGATTGAGGCTCATGCGACTCTGGATCTGCGTCTTGCCCAGGATGCCGCCTTCATGAAGCTTGCGGAGCCATTCTGGAATGCAACCGCCGCGGCGCCTGCGTTTCAACGGGTCGAGAGCTCGCTGCTGGCGGCTTTTGAGGGCTGGCCGAAGTTGACGCCGCCGGCATCCTCCGCCACCAATGCCAAGCGCATCTTCCAACTGCGCATTTACGAGAGCCCCAGCAACGGGGACCACGTTCGCAAAGTGGAGATGTTTCATTCCGGCGAGTTCGAGATATTCAAGGCTGCCGGCTTCCATCCTGTCTTCTTCGGCGATACTCAAATTGGCGCGCGCATGCCGAACCTGCATTACATGCTGGCCTTCAAGGACATGGCCGAATTGGACGCGCAATGGGACGTCTTCCGCAACGATCCGGCATGGAAGAAGCTTTCCGCCAGTCCGCGATTCAGTTTCGACAATATTGTGGATAACATCACCAACCTGGTTCTCAGCCCGCTGGCCTGCTCCCAGATCTGATTGGCCGATGCAGTTGTCAGCTGCGGTGCGAGTTTTCAGACTGGACGTTTCCCAGGTCTCAAATGCGAGACCCTTCGACTTCGCTCCGGGCAGGCTTTCGATAAGCTCCGGGCAGGCTGTGGGGCACCCGGCCTGTTCCCTGATCCCTGATTCCTGTTCCCTGTTTTCTGATCAATCTTCGCGAACCGCTCTATAATCGCCCCATGCCGTTCCTTGCCGATCCTCGACGCCGGTCCGTTGCGCTGCTTGCGGGTGGGGTGGTGCTGGTTCTCGCGTTGCTGGGCGGGCTCAACGCATTCAACACCACCAGCGTCCACTTTCTGAATCCTGAGACCTCCGGGGAGACGCTGGTCTTTACCGGCGTCGTCGTGCTGGTGTTCCTGCTGCTGCTGGTTTTGCTGATGCTGCTGCTGAGGAACATGCTCAAGCTGTATGCGGACCAAAGCAGTACCGCCCTGGGCGCGCGGCTGCGCACCCGGATGGTGCTGGGCGCGGCGTTGATTGCGCTGATCCCGGCGGTCTTCATGTTCCTCTTCAGCTTCAGTTTGATGAACCGTTCCATCGACCGCTGGTTTTCACAGCCGACCTGGGAGCTCCGCGAGGACTCGACCCGCGCAGTGCTGGAACTTGCACAATACGTCACTGCCAATGCGCGCGAGGAGGCGGAGGCGATTGCGGCCTCCGGCGCTCCGGAATGGGACCTGCCCATGCTCCAGGATGAGTTGGGCACGCACCGTATTACGCTGGGCGGCGGCTTTGTGGTGGTCTACGGCAAAGACTCGCGCGTCCTGACCAGTTATCAGGCGCCGCCGGAGCAAAGCCAGGCCAGCCTGCTGCCTTGGCTGCCCGCCAAGACCGAAGATGGCGAGTTTGGAACTGCCGTTCCCATGCATGGGCCGCTCTCGGCGAACCTTCTTTCCTCCGCGCAGCGCGGCGATGAGGCAATGGTCAAGGTGGCGGGGCAGGAGTATGCGCTGGGCATGTCGGCGACTGCTTCCGGCAAGGTGGTGGTGGTGGCGCTGCCCATGCCCCAGGGACTCAGCCAGACCGCGGTGCGCATCCGCGCCGGGGCAGACGCTTATTGGAAGTTGTTCCGTTCGCGCAACCAGATCCGCACCATATTCTTCCTGATGCTGTTGGTGATTACAGTGTTTGTATTTTTCTCCAGCGTGTGGCTGGCGCTGTTTCTATCCAAGCAAATCACCCGGCCGGTGGAGGCACTGGGTGACGCGATGGAACAGATCGCCGCAGGCAAGTACGACCATCGCGTGGCGCTGATCGCCAATGGGGAGATGGGCGATCTGGTTCGCGCCTTCAACCACATGGCGGCGGACCTGGATGCGAGCCGGCAGTTGGCGGAGAGCTCGTCCGCGCAACTGACCGCGGCGAACCTGGCCATCGAGGAGCGCCGCCGGGAGCTGGAAACGATTGTGGAGACGATTCCCTCGGGCGTGGTGACGTTGGATGGAGCCGGGGTTGTGCTCCAGGCCAATCGCGCCTTTGCCGCGTTGATGGGACGGCGCGAGGACCTTGGCCTTGCCGGAGAGAGAATCGATGCTTTGTTGCCTGCCGATTGTGGGGACGACCTGGCCGGCGTGATCCGGCGCGGGCAACGCATGGGGGCGGCCTCAACTGAAATTGACTTCCACGGCCGGGGAGGCACAGTTCATCTGGCGATTACCAGCGCACGGCTTGAGCTGGCTCCGGGGCAGCCGGGAACGGTGCTGGTGGTGGAGGACACGACTGAACTATTGCGTGCGCAGCGGCAATTAGCGTGGAAGGAGGTGGCGCAGCGGGTGGCCCACGAGATCAAGAATCCGCTCACGCCCATCGCCCTTTCCGCTGAGCGGATTGCCAAGCACCTGGACCGCGGCGCGCCCGACTCGCCCAACATTATCCGCAAGTGCAGCGAGGTGATTCTGGGTTGCGTGGGCACCTTGCGGACGCTGGTGGACCAGTTCTCGGCACTGGCGCAGTTTCCGGCGCCGCAGCCGCGAGCCTGCGATTTGAACCGGGTTGCCGAGGAGGCGCTGGCGCTGTTTGCAGGCAGGCTGAACGGCATCACGGTGCAGTGGGACCTGGAGCCTGATTTGCCGACGGTGCTGGCCGATCCTGAGGCCATTCGCCGCGCGCTGGCCAACTTGATCGACAATGCCGCCGAGGCCATGCAGGGCAGCCTGCTGCGCGTGCTCGGCATTCACAGTGCGCTCAGTGAAGATGGCGGGTCGGTGGAGGTCGCTGTCTCCGACACGGGCCACGGGCTGACGGATGAAATCCGCGAGCGGCTGTTTCTGCCTTTCTACTCGACCAAGCAGCGGGGCAGCGGGCTGGGTCTTTCCATCGCGGCCAAGATCGTGCAGGAGCATGGCGGGTCGTTGCGCGCCGAGTCCAACAGCCCCAAGGGCGCGCGCTTCCTGCTGCGGCTGCCGTTGATGGAGCCCGCGGCCGCGGCGCAGTTGGCTCCGGGGACTCCGGAAGGCTACGCTCTCACGCCCGGCAACGGTGTTGCACCGCTTAAGGGACTGCAATCATGAATCACATTCTGGTGGTGGACGACGAGGCGGAGATTCGCACTTCGCTGGAAGAGATTCTGCGCGAAGAGGGCTATAGCGTGGCCAGCGCCGCCACCGCCGGCGAAGCGATGGTGCTGATTCAGGACGCGCCCTATGACGTGGTCCTGCTCGACATCTGGCTTCCCGATCGGGATGGACTGGATGTGTTGGCCGATATGCACCAGTTGGCGGTGGAGATGCGGCCGGAGGTGGTGATCATCAGCGGCCACGGCACCATTGAGGCCGCGGTGAAGGCCACCAAGCTCGGTGCGTACGACTTTTTGGAGAAGCCGCTTTCTCTGGATCGCACGCTGATCGTGCTCAAGAACGCAGTGGAGGCACGGCGGCTGCGGACGGAAAACCTCGAATTCAAGCGTCAGTTCAGCGTGGGCTCGGTGCTCACCGGCGCAAGCGTTCCGGTGAAGGCGCTGCGGCAGCAGATTCGGCTGATGGCTCCCACCAACGGCCGGGTGCTCATCTACGGCGAGTCGGGCACGGGCAAGGAACTGATTGCCCGCGCCATTCATGCCGAGAGCTTGCGGCGGGATCGTGTTTTTGTGGAGCTGAACTGCGCGGCCATCCCCGAGGCTTACATTGAGGCTGAGCTGTTCGGCTATCGGTACAGCGCGCAGCCTGGCGGTCCTACGGAGCAGCGCGGCACCCTGGAACGCGCCGACGGAGGTACGCTCTACCTGGACGAAGTGGGCGACATGAGCCTGAAAACACAAGCCAAGGTGCTTAGCGCGCTTGACGATCAACTGTTTACGCCGGTCGGCGGCACGCTGCCCCTGCGCGTGGACGTGCGCCTGATCGCCTCCACCAACAAGGACCTCGAAGAAGAGATTGGCAAGGGCAACTTCCGCGAGGACCTGTTCTACCGGCTCAACGTGGTTCCATTTTTTGTGCCGCCGCTCAGGGAGCGCAAGCAGGACATACCGCTGCTGGCACGCGAGTTTCTGCTGGAGTTCGGCCGCCAGTACGGCCGCCCGCGCATGGAGATTGGCGACGATGCGCTGGAGACGCTGGCACTCTACCGCTGGCCGGGCAACGTGCGCGAACTGAAAAATGTGATCGAGCGCGTGCTCATCCTCAATCCCCGCACCCTGCGCATCGAGCGCAAACACTTGCCGCCATTGACCCACAAGGCGGGCACGCGTTCGACTGAGGAATTCTCGACGCTGCAGCAGGCACGCGATGCCTACGAACGCGAGTACATAGCGAAGAAGATTGAAGAAGCCCGCAACAACATCAGCCACGCGGCTGAGCTGCTGGGCCTGGAGCGGAGCCACCTTTATCGCAAGATGAAGGCGCTGGGAATCAGCGTGCGGGAGTAGGGAACAGCGGAAAGATATGGGAGCCCCAGGTGTCGCTTTTGAGCAGGGAACCGGCATTGGCCGGTGGGGTTAGTAAGGAACACGGCATTTCTCCGGAAAATTCCGGCAGAAATCCTCTTTCTGCAAGTTCCTGATTTTGCTCGACCTGGAAATGCGTGCCAGCGGAGACCAGGTAAACCACGAATCCAATCCTCTATCTGGGACCAGCAACTCTCAGCGGCTGGTACCATCATTACGTGCAAAACGCCGGCTCCGCTCATGCAACTCCCGCCCAAGCCTCCCAGTCCGTACCCATGCTGGACCTCAAGCGCCAGTACGTCCCGCTCCATCAGGAACTCCTGGATGCGGTTGCCCAGGTGCTTGAGACGCAGCAGTTCATCCTTGGCAAGCCGGTAGCGGCTTTTGAGCGGGCCGCGGCGGGGCAGTTGGGCGTGGCTCATGCTCTTGGCTGCTCCTCCGGCACCGACGCTCTCTGGCTGGCCCTTGCCGCCGCCGGGATCGGCCCCGGCCAAGCTGTCATCACCACCCCTTTCAGCTTCTTCGCCTCGGTCAGCTCGATTCTCCGCGCCGGAGCCACTCCCGTGCTGGCCGACATCGACCCCGCGACCTTCAATCTGGACCCCGCCGCAGTGGAGAGGATCCTGAATAGTCCGCCGGCTGCAAGCCTTGGCGCCATCCTGCCTGTACACCTCTACGGCCAATGCGCCGATTGGACTGCTTTTGCCCGTCTTGGGAGGGAGCATGGGCTGAAGCTCATTGAAGACGCAGCCCAGGCCTGGGGCGCCGCATGGAACGGAGTGAAGGCCGGTGGGTTAGGCGACATCGCCGCTTTCAGCTTCTATCCCACCAAGAACCTGAGCGCCGCAGGGGACGCCGGCATGGTCGCTACCAATTCGGAGGCGTTGGCCGAGCGCGTGCGCATGTTGCGACAGCACGGAATGAGGCGCCGCTACTTCCACGATGAAATCGGCTGGAACGCCCGCATGGATGGTTTCCAGGGCGCCATCCTGAGCGTCAAGCTCAAGTACATCGAAGGCTGGAACCAGGCCCGCCGGACGGTCGCCAAGCGCTACCATGCAATGTTCCATGCCGCCGGCCTGACCGAAGCCGGCCCCTACCCGACCCACGGAATCATCCTGCCCCACGAGGTCCCCGGCAGCCATCACGTCTGGCACCAGTACGTCATCCGCACACGCCGCCGCGATGCGCTGCGCGATTTTCTATCCATCCACCGCATCGGCTCGGAAATCTACTACCCGGCCCCGCTCCACCTGCAGGAACCGCTCAAGAGTCTCGGCTACGCCGAAGGCAGCTTCCCCGAGGCGGAACGGGCGGCGCGAGAGGTGTTGGCGCTGCCCATCTTCCCCGAACTCCGCGAAGACGAGCAGCAGACTGTGGTCAGCGCGATTGCTGAATTCCTGAGTTAAGCGGCTGGATTCCGCCGGCGTAAGTTAAGCTGGCCACGATGAGACGGAAGATGCGAAAAAATCTGCTATACCTTGCGCAAATGCTCCAAGAGAATGGGGAGGGTTCCTACGCTGCGATTATCGAAGATGCAATCTCAGGTTCAGATCGCGAGCGGGATGCGATCCTTGTGTCAAACGAATTATGGGGCGGCTCAGGCTCAATTGCCGACCAGGCAGGGTTGGTTAATGGGCGACGTACCGAAGGAACTCGAAGAATCCAACGCGCCCTTATTTAACTCGGTTGCGAGCAGATTGAAACCGGGAAGACAAATTCTCGCACGCAGATGTGGGTGGAAGTCTTTAAGAAATGGGAAGACGCTGGGATCTAGGAAGAAACAAAAATGCAAGTTCAAAAAAAGACGTTGTCATGGAGTTCTACGGACTCCCACCCATCGGACAAAAACAAAGACGTCCGATGGATGGGGCACAGCTTCATCCCCCGTGGGTCTTTAAAGCCGGTGGACGACTAAAAAGATAGGCCTTCGCATCACGCTGCATAAAGAACTTGTTCTTGCTCGGCGACGCTCTTGAGAACATACGGATTTCGAATCGCGCCGTTCTCGACCAGATCCACGGGACGGGATAACAAGGAGGCAAGCTCCTCGCGCAAGCCAAGATAGTTCCGCATCCTCGCCGCAACCGGAACGGGCTCAAACTCCACCAGGAAGTCCGCATCGCTGCGTTGCGGATCGAAGTCTCCCCGCAAAATGGAGCCGAAGACCGCCAGGCGGCGCACCTGATAGCGCCTGCACAGGCAAGCGATCTCTTCGAGATTGGGCTGAATGGGGCTTTCCACGGCGCTTCCGAAGGCAGAATAGCACCGCACCAGCTTTGAATGCAGCCCTGTTCCCTATTCATTGTTCCCTGTAGAATCGCTCTAAGCATGAAATGTCCCTATTGTGGTTTCGGGCAAGATCGGGTCGTTGACTCGCGCGAGAGCAAGGAGGCCGATTCCATCCGCCGCCGGCGCGAGTGCGAGAGCTGCAACCGCCGCTTCACCACCTACGAGCGCATCGACGAAATCCCCTACATGGTGGTCAAGAAAGATGGCCGCCGCGAGCGCTTCGATCGCCAGAAGGTGCTCAGCGGGCTGCTCCGCGCCTGTGAAAAGCGCCCGGTTCCCGCCAGCAAACTGGAGGCAATTGTCGATGCAGCAGAGGCTTATCTTGTCGATGCTCCAGAGCGCGAACGCACCACCAGCGAGGTTGGCGAACTGATCATGCAAAATCTGAAAGTCCTGGATACAGTGGCCTACATCCGCTTCGCGTCCGTCTATCGGGACTTCAAAGACGTGCGCGAGTTCAAGGAAGAGCTCGAAGGGCTGCTCGGCGGACGCAGTGCCGGAAAGAAGAAATAGCTGCTCGCAAGAGTCTGCAAGGAGAGATCGACAATGGCGGAGCAAAAGACGCACAAAGTCACGCTGATTCCAGGCGACGGCATCGGCCCCGAGGTCACGCAGGCGGTGGTCCGCATTCTCGAGGCCACCGGCGTCAAGTGGGAGTGGGAGCGTTTTGCCGCCGGCGCCGAGGCCTTTGAAATCTATGGCGAATACATTCCCACCGCGCTCTGCGAGTCGATCGAGCGCAACCACGTAGCCCTGAAAGGGCCGGTCACCACCCCCATCGGCGGCGGTTTCAAGAGCATCAACGTCACCCTGCGCAAGAGGTTCGATCTCTTCGCCAACTTCCGCCCCGTCAAGAATCTGCCCGGCCTGGCAACGCATTGGCCTGGCGTGGACCTGGTCATCGTCCGCGAAAACACCGAGGGCGAGTACGTCGGCCTGGAGCACGAAGTCGTACCAGGCGTGGTCGAAAGCATCAAGGTCATCACCGAAAAAGGCTCGACGCGCATCGCCAAGTTCGCCTTCGAGTACGCGCGCAAGCACGGGCGCAAGAAGATTCACTCCGTTCATAAAGCCAACATCATGAAGCTGTCTGACGGCTTATTTCTTCGCTGTGCGCGCAAGGTGGCCGAGGGGTTTCCGGACGTCGTCTATGGCGAGCACCTGATCGATAATACCTGCATGCAACTGGTCATGAACCCTTATCAATACGACACGCTGCTGCTGGAGAACCTCTACGGCGACATCGTCAGCGATCTGTGCGCGGGCCTTGTCGGCGGCCTCGGGCTGGTTCCCGGCGCCAACCTCGGGCTGGAGTGCGCCATCTTCGAGGCGGTACACGGGTCGGCCCCTGACATTGCCGGCAAGGATGTTGCCAACCCCACGGCGCTGCTGCAGTCCGCGGTGCTGATGCTGCGCCACCTGGATGAGTCCGCCGCGGCAGACAAGGTGCAGAAGGCCCTGGAAGCGGTCTATGCTGAGCGAAAGACGCTCACCCGCGACGTTGGCGGCACAGCCGGCACAACCCAATTCGCTGACGCCGTGCTGGCGGCGATGGCGTAAACCCAAGGAACGGGGCACTCGAATGCATTACCTTTTGTTCTATGAATTTGGCGAGGACTACCTGCCCAGGCGCGCAGAGTTCAGAAATGCGCACCTCGAGATGGCTTGGAAGGCAAGCGAGCGCGGCGAACTTGTGCTGGGTGGCGCGCTGACGAATCCTGTCGACGGGGCTGTCTTGCTCTTCAAGGGCGACTCGCCAGAGGTCGCCGAAAAGTTTGCCAAGGCAGATCCCTATGTGACCAATGGGATCGTGAAGCGGTGGCATGTGCGGGAGTGGACGACGGTTGCGGGTGAGGATTCCGCGATGCCGATCAGACCGAACCCAGCGCCGCCAATAAGATAAGGCGGTGCGGGTTTGGGTCCGCAATGCCCGCAGGGTTTTTGCAAGGCTGCACCCATCCTCCTGTACACTAGAGTGTCTACTGCCATGCAAACAAAACATCCAATTGGTATCCTGGGCGCGACCGGAATGGTCGGCCAACGCTTCATTCAGCTTCTCGAGAACCATCCGTGGTTCGAAGTCGCGTGGCTTGCGGCCAGCGACCGGTCAAGCGGCAAAACGTATAGCGAGGCTGCCAAGTGGCGGCTGGGTACTCCCGTGCCCGAACGCATTGCGCGCATGACGGTCGCACCAGCCGACCCCCAGGGCGCGCCAAAGATTATCTTTGCCGCCCTCGACGCCGCCATTGCCCGCGAACTGGAGCCACGCTTTGCCGCGGCCGGCTGCGCCGTGGTTTCGAACTCCAGCGCTTACCGCATGGCCGCCAATGTGCCGCTGGTGATCCCCGAGATCAACGCCGAACACCTGCACCTGATCGAAGAGCAGGCTTCGCGCCATGAGTCCGGCGGCTACATGGTGACGAATCCAAATTGCTCCACGATCGGACTCGTCATGGCGCTCAAACCCATCGAAGAGCGCTTCGGCATCGAGCAGATCTTTGTGACCACCATGCAGGCCGTCTCTGGAGCCGGCTACCCCGGCGTTCCGTCCATGGATATCCTGGGCAACGTGGTGCCGTACATCGGCAGCGAAGAAGAGAAGATGGAAGCCGAGACGCTCAAGCTGCTGGGCCGGCTTCAAGGCCATGCGGTCACTCCACTCGCCGCCCGCATCAGCGCCAGTTGCAACCGTGTCGCCGTCGAGGATGGCCATACCGAGAGCGTCTCCATCAAGCTCGGCAGCAAGCTGGGCCGGCCCGTCACCCGCGAAGACCTGTTAGCCGCCTGGGCCGAGTTCCGTCCCCTCGCCGGTCAGGGACTGCCGACCGCCCCTGACCAGCCCGTCCAGTGGACGCCGCAGGACGATCGCCCCCAGCCTCGTCTCGATCGCAATCGCGGCAACGGAATGGCGGTGACCGTGGGCCGCCTGCGTCCTTGCGGCCTGCTCGACTGGAAGTTCACCGTGCTCTCGCACAATACGATTCGTGGAGCTGCCGGCGCGGCCATCCTGAACGCCGAACTGCTGGCAAGCCTGGGCAAGCTGGAACCGGTCGCAGAAGCCGCTGCGCGCGCCTAGGGATTGGCGAAAGACGCAGGCAGATTGAAGGGTACGGGCTTTAGGCCGTACATCGGCGGCAGGAATGAACGGGGGCTTTATCCCCTGAGGTACGGCAGGAATACTCGCATGAGCCTGGTAGTGATGAAGTTTGGCGGAACGTCGGTCGAGGACCCGGCCGCGATCGAGCGTACAGCGGCAATCGTAGCCGGACGCGTGGCCCTCGGCAGGCAACCCGTAGTCGTCGTCAGCGCCATGTCCAAGGTCACTGACCAGTTGCTCCGCGCCGCCGCCGCTGCGGCCCAAGGCGACCGCGTTGGCGCTCTGGCCATCAGCTCGCGCCTGCGTTCCCGCCATCGCGACACCGCCGCCGCACTGCTCAAGAACCCATCGGAAGCCGCCACTCTGCAGACCCTGATCGATCAAAACTTCGACTCGCTCGATGAAATTCTCCGCGGCCTGGCGGCCATTCTTGAACTCACGCCGCGTATCTCCGACCTGATCGTGAGTTATGGTGAACGGATCTCAAGCCGCATCGTTGCCGCGGCCTTCCTGGAGCGCGGCATCGACGCGGAACACGTGGACGCGCGCGAGATCATGGTCACCGACTCGCAATTCCAAAAAGCGGTTCCCCAAGTCGACCTCCTCGAAAAGCGCACCCAGGACAAGCTGCTCCCGCTTACCAGCCTGGGCAAGGTTCCGGTCATGGGCGGCTTCATCGCCTCCAACGAGGCCGGCATCACCACCACCCTTGGCCGCGGCGGCTCCGACTTTACCGGCGCACTGGTCGGCGGCGCCCTGTCGGCCGACGCAATCGAGATATGGACCGACGTGGACGGAATCATGACCACCGATCCCCGCGTCTGCCCCGACGCCCTGCGCGTCAAAGTCATCAGCTTTGAGGAAGCGGCCGAGCTGGCCTACTTTGGCGCCAAGGTGCTGCATCCGGCCACCATCTTGCCCGCCGTCAAAAAGAACATCCCCGTCCATGTGCTCAACAGCCGCAACGCGGACTGCGAGGGCACACGCATCACATCCCTCGCGCCTCACTGCAAGAGCCCCTTCAAGTCCATCGCCGTCAAAAAGAAGCTCAGCATCATCGACGTGGTGGCCAGCCGCATGTTGATGACTCACGGCTACCTCAGTGAGATCTTCGCCATCTTCGACAAGCACCAATGCGCTGTCGATATGGTTTCCACCAGCGAAGTCAGCGTCTCCCTGACCGTGGACTCGAATGAAAGGCTCCCCGCCATCGCCGCCGACCTGGGCCGCCTGGCCGACGTGAAGTACGAGGGCCGCAAGGCGCTGGTGTGCATGGTGGGCGAGGATATCCGCGGGCAAAACGGTATGGCCGCGCAGGTCTTCTCCGCCATCCGCCACATTAACGTGAGGATGATCTCGCAAGGCGCCAGCGAGATCAACATGAGTTTCATGATCGACGAAGACGACGCCGACGAAGCGGTCCGCTCGCTCCACGCCGCCTTCTTCAAGGACCCGGACCCTGCGATTTTCGACGTCGAAGCGAGGAAGCAGGTTACAGTGGACAGCGGACAGTGAACAGCGGGCGCCGCGCATAAACTGTTCACTGTTTCACTGTTTTTTGTCCACTGTCCACTGTCCACTGTTCACTGTCCACTGTCCACTGTTCACTGTCCACTGTCCACTGTTCACTGTCCACTGTTTCGAGGTTCCCATGCTCATTCTTGTTCTTGGCAAAGGAAAAACCGGCAGTCTCGTCGCGCAGGTCGCTCGTGAGCGCGGCCACGGCGTGCGCGCACTCGACATTCTGGAAAATGAACACGCCTCGGCCCTCACCGCGCCCAGCCTGGCCGGCGTAGACGTGGTCATCGACTTCACCGCCCCCGAAGCCGCTGTCGAAAACATGCGCGCCGTGCTGGCTCTGGGCAGCCGCATCGTCGTCGGCACCACCGGCTGGTACGCGCAACTCGATGAGATGAAGGCTCTCGCCATGCGCCGCCAGGGCGGGCTGCTCTACGGAACCAACTTTTCCATCGGCGTACAGAAGCTATTCCGCCTCACCGCCGACCTCGCGAAACTGGAAGGCTACACCTTCTCGATCAGCGAGACCCATCACGTGACCAAGCTTGACGCGCCCTCGGGCACGGCCATCACCTTGCGGCAGATCATCGAAGCCGCGCAGCCGGGAGCGAAGGTGGAGATTACCTCTCACCGCATCAGCGACGCGATGGGCGAGCACATCGTGAGCGCCACCGGCCCCGATGATTACCTTGAGTTGAAGCACGATGTCCGCAGCCGCCGCTGCCTGGCCATGGGCGCCGTCCGCGCCGCCGAGTGGCTAGCCGGGAAACAAGGCGCCTGGGACTTCCGGGAAATCTTCGATCAGCTATAGCCGGAGCTTGCATCCACAGGCCACTCGTAGCACCATAGGACAGGAAGGAGCCGTCCATGCCTCTAGCAACCAGCGCCGCAACCGATGCCCTCGCATACACGCTGGCCTCCCTCAGCGGGCTCACTCCCGATGAAGCTGTTGCGTGTGCCTTGCGCGCGGAGCTTGACCGAAAGCGAGCTGTAGCCGGGCTCCAGCCCGCTCCGCAACCCGAGCCAACCGTAGAAGAGCTGCTCGCTAGAATCCGCAGCTACGGCCCGTGGGAGGGCCCCACCAGCGCCGAACTCGCTGCCGAGCTCTACGACGCTGAAGGCCTTCCCCGTTAGCCGGGCGCGACATGGTCATCGATTCCTCCGCGCTCCTCGCCATCCTCCTCGATGAACCCGAGGCCGCAGATTTCCTCCGAGCGATACACCGCTCACCCGAGCGCCGCATCTCCGCCGCCAACTTCCTCGAAACCGGAATCGTCCTCCGCCGAGGCAAAGTTGGCCGACCCCAAAGACTGATCGAGGAGCTGATCGTCGCGCTGCGGATTTCAATCGTTCCAGTAACGGAGCAACAGGCGCGTGCCGCTCTCAAGGCATTCAACATCTATGGAAAGGGCCAACGCCACCCGGCAGGTCTCAACTTCGGCGATTGTTTCGCCTACGCGCTGGCCAAGGTCTGCGCCGAGCCTCTGCTTTTCAAAGGCAACGACTTCACTCAAACCGACATTGAATCGGCGGTCTGAAATCCGCCGAGGCTTCGCGTCAGGCGCCGTCCGCGCCGGTGAATGGCTGGCCGGAAAATCCGGCGTCTGGGACTTCCGGGAAATCTTCGATCGGTTGTAGTGCATCTTTGCAGCGGGACCTGTTGTCTAGGCAAAGAGAGCTGATTCCGCCATCGATAATGCCAGAGATTGACAAAGCCTGTTATTCAGTCCACTATCGAGAATAGTGAGGTCATACCCTATGAATGTTTCGCTGACCCCCGAACTGGACAAATTCGTCGCTGGCAAAGTTGAATCCGGCCGCTACAACTCGGCTAGCGAGGTCGTTCGCGAGGCCCTTCGTTTGCTCGAAGAACATGATAACGCCCGGACTGCGCAGATTGCCGCCTTCAACCACGAGCTTGGCGCAAGGCTGGCCTCGCTCGACCGTGGAGAGCACGTGAAGCCGGACGCGGCGCGGCAACGCTTTGAGCAAAAGTCCCGTGAGCGGAGAAAGCTCAGCGCGTGAAGGAATATGTACTCAGCATCGACGCGGAGCTGGATCTGGACGAGATTTGGGCATTCATCGCCCAGGACAGCGTCAACGCCGCCGACCGCTGGATAGGTAAACTCTTCGACGCATTCGAGTCGCTTGCCTGCAACCCAGGCATTGGGCATAAGCGGAAAGACCTTACCGACTGCCCCGTACTGTTCTGGCCGGTCGCCGCGTATCTCATTCTCTACCGCGTTCGAAACGAAAGAGTCGAAATTGTTGCTGTGACCCAAGGCTCGCGAGACATTCCATCGTTCCTGCGTCAGCGAGTTCATTAGAAGCCATCGCCAGCATCGATCAGTTAAAGCGACTTACTTCCCGATCAAACTGCGCGCAATCGCGTCCAACATGCCGTTGAGAAAGTTGATGGACTCGGGGGCGGAGAAGCGGCGGCCAATCTCGAGGGCCTCGTTGATGACGATGGGAAAGGGTGTGCCCTTGAAGCCCAGCATCTCGCCGACGGCCATGCGCAGCAGGTTGCGATCCACCGCCGGCATGCGCTCCAGCCGCCAGTGCTTGGAGTTGGCTACGATGAGGTCGTCGATCTTCTCCTGGTGGGCGACAGCCACTCTGAACAGATCCTCGGCAAAACCGCGGACTTCCGGTTCGACTTCGTCGCCGGCCTTCCAGAAAGTGGCGCGCACCTGGTCGGGCGTCTGCTTGCCGATGTCGGCCTGAAAGAGCATCTGCATGGCCAGCTCGCGCGACTTGCGGCGCGGTCCGGCGCTCAAGCCGGGCCGCCTTGGGGCAGCTCAGCTTGAAGCAGCTTGCGGCGCAAACTCACCATCTCGATGGCCGCCACGGCAGCCTCGAAGCCCTTGTTCCCGGCCTTGATGCCTGCCCGGTTCAGCGCCTGTTCCAGAGTTTCGCATGTAAGCACGCCAAAGCTGTGGGGAATACCGGTCTCCTGCTGCGACTGGCCTATGCCGCGCGCCACTTCATTGTAGATGGCCTCGTAATGGGCGGTCTCGCCGCGCAGAAGGCAGCCAAGATTGATGATGGCGTCTACGTGGCCCAGATTCGCAACTGTCCGCGCCGCTGCCGGAATCTCCCATGCGCCGGGAACGCGGACGACTTCAATTTCAGCCCGCTTTGCGCCGCTGCGCAGCAGAGCGTCCAGCGCGCCTTCGAGCAGCCGTTCGGTGATCACCGCATTCCAGCGCGCAACCACAATGGCAAACTTCATGCCCGCGGCGGAGAGGTCGCCCTCGACGGCCAGCGGCTTGGCCCGCAGCGGATCTGCCCAGGCCCAGAAGCTGCACGCAAACCCCGGCTCCGGCTCGACGGTAAAGATGCGCGCCCTCCAGTGAGTTTCAGTGATGGCGGTGAGGCGGGCAACGGCTGCATCGCCGCCTTCGGCGCGCAGCCAGCTCTCGGCAGCCTGATAGACGGCATCGAGCGCGGTCACTTCCACCAGCAAATCGGCTGTCGAAGGGAATTCGCCGTCGACAATCTCAAGGTTGCCCAACGGCGCCAGGAACGCTGCGCCGTGACTGTTCTCTTCATCCCATCCCCTGCCCGGTTCAAACCCCAGCGCCGAAAAGAATCGCGCCAGCCGGTCATAAGCCGCTGCGCTGCCGGCGGGACGAAGAATCGAGATCCCCTTGATCATGGTTTGATTCTATCGTGCGGAAGCGGGGGAGCAGCGAGGCGGCGGGTTAGCGAGTCAGCAGGTCGGCGAGTCAGCGAGTCAGCGAGTCAGCGAGTCAGCAGGTCAGCGAGTCAGCAGGTCAGCGAGTCAGCGAGCCCCGAATAGAGCACCGCAAAACAGAAAGGCCGGCGCGGAGCCGGCCTTTCTGTTGCACTCTTGATCGTCTTGAGATTACGTCGTGGAGCGCGGAGTCACGGTAATGACCGTTGCCGGTACCGGGTTGGTAGTCGGCGTGGTGAGCGTGCATCCGGGGTCGTTGCCGCCGGCGGTAACGGGCGTACATGCCGGCAGGTTGGGGGCAATCTGCTGCGTGTCGGCTTTCGCCGGATTGGTGGAGAGCAGAGGCACGCTGATGTAGTGGATCAGGTTGTCGCCCGCGGTGGAGACGAAGAAGAGCGAGTTGTCAGGACTGAATGCGCCTGCCAAAGGGGCTGTAATGGCCGACGGCGCGCTTCCGCCCAGGGTCAAATAGTTCACCGCGCCCGCTGCGCCGCCCGTAACCGGCACATAGTAGGGCAGCAAGGCTCCGGGCGTGGACCCGGTGTAGGTAATGAAGGCCAGGTTCGAAGCCGGCGACGTCACCACCGCATTGACGGCGGTAGCGTTCACCTTGGAAAGCGACGTCTGATTGAGGGTGTGGGCAATGGTGAGTGGTGTGAGCGTATTGGTCCCAGCCCCTGGGCACTGTGTAGTCGGAATCGTGACTCCGATGTCGGAGAGCGTAACTCCGCCGCCGATGAGAGCCGCGCCCAGAATATGCTGTCCATCCGTGGTGGCGGCCAGAACATCGGTCTGCGCGTTTACCGAATCTCCCTGGGGATAGAAGGTGATGCTCGCGTTGTTCCCAACCGTGCCGGAGGGGCACCAGGTGTGGGCCACGGTGGAGAAGTTGGGGCTGCCGCTCAGGTACGCGCCCACACTGGGGATGGTAATCGCCAGGCTCAGTGAACCGCCGGTCGTCTTGCTCAAATCGTAACTGGTGAAACCGGTGTCCTGGTTGTAGACATACAAGGTGTCGCTATGGCCGGCGCCGAGGCTTGCGCTGTCAGTGATGTAAAGCGTCTTCGCGTCGGGGGACCAGGAAGCAGCATTGCCTACGCCGCCAAAAGATGCCGTGACCCCTGAGGATGAGCTATAGAGATAAAAGACCTGGCGCACCTGATCGTTGATGAGGAGCGACTGGTTGTTCGGCGCAACGGCCAGCACCACGCCAGGAACGCTTGTGTCCTGTTTGGTGAGCGTGTTGCTGAAGGTGCTGTAAATCATCAACTCACGAGTGGAGCCGAAGTAAAGATTTTGGCCGAGTTGGTCCATCACCATCGAGTTCGGCACATAAGGCAGGCGTGCCGGGGAGCCCACCGTGCCAGTGAGCAGCTCCACGGGAACAACGTACTGCGACAGGCCGGGCGCACCGAACCACACGTATTCGCTGGCGGTACCGGGGACAGTAATGTTGACGGGGTTCGATGCAATCGACAGGCCGGTGCCATACAAGCCGAACACATTGATGGGAGCCTGGTTGCACGAGGGCGGCTGGCAGATTGCGTAGACGGAAGCAACCCCCGGGAAGCTGGCAGTGATGGCTCCGCCGGCAGCGGCGCTGATGTCGATCGGTTCGGTCGACTGGTAGTCCAGGGTCATGCCGGTGAGGAGGACTCCGTTGGTGTCAGTAATCTGGGTGATCAGATTCTGCTGAACGCCTTGGGTAATCGTGCCGGAGGTCTTGCCGTTGGCCAGGGTGACGTTGATCGATGCCGGCGGGCAGGTGGAGAAGTAGCCGGCCGATGAACCCGACAGAGCCACCGACGCAGTGATTACAGTGGTGCCCGGCTGCTCGGCAGTGATCTGGTTGGTCTCAGAATTGATCGAGGCGATGGTTGAGCTGCCAACCTGGTAGCTGAGTGTGCCAAGAGGCAGCGAGCAGTTGGGGACCGAGCTGACGCCAGCCGGCAGCGGGCAGGCATAGTTGGCGCTGGAGACCGTCGACGGGGCGCAGAGTAACTCTTGCTTGTTGTTGGGGCCCACGATGCATGCCTGCGCATCGAGCTGCTCCAACTGGCCCTGTGAATAGCACTGCTGCTGGCCAGCCAGAGCCAGGGTGACTGAGGTCACTTGCGGGTGGACATAAATTTCCACCGGATTGGAAGTCACCGAATCGGCAGAGGCGGTGATGTACGCCGTCCCGTAGGGCAAGCCGCCGGTCGAGGGCAGGGGACTCGGCGGGTTGCAGTAGGTGTAGTTGGCGATCCCGCCGCCCGTGTTCCGGTTCCATGTTCCAGCGCACATGTTGCCGGTGGGCGAGATGTCAACCAACTGGTTGTTGGTGGTGCCGTAGGTATACGTGGTCACCGCCGCATCGGTGCCTTTGCACGTCTGGGCCGTGGGCGCAGCCGACTGCTGCGTCTGTCCAAAGGCAATGGAGACGCCCGTGGTCTGCGGCTGCAGGACGATGGAGGCCACGTCCGTGGTCTTCAAACCATAGCCCACGCCATTGCAATAGGCCGCCGCCGGATTGCGCGTGCAGCCGGAGATCGAAATCCCGGCCGGAATGGCCACGCACAGCAAGCAAACAAGCGTCAAAAACCGCCGCATGAATCCTCCCCGCCCCGCCTCTTCGAACCGCGGAACGGTCTCTCGGAATACGTCAAGAAAAAATTGGGTTATAGCGGCCCGCCAACATGCCCCCGGGTGGCCTGCAGCCGGCGAAATCCGCTCATCCGCTTAATCGCTCGGCTCCCGGCAGTACGGCGCCGCATGCAGCCGGTCGGCGAAACACGCTTACAAAACTCCAAAGAAAAGTGTATCAGGACCGGCTGCCCCCCGGCAGTTGGCCGCCTGGAAGAGCCGGACTCGATGCTCCGGACCTGATTCACACAGCCGTTGCTCCCATAGACGCCAGCCACCACGGTTGGGGAGCAGGATAAAGCGGTTCTCCAAATCCGGTGCTCCTGCCGGCTCAGTGAAGGGTGGCAGTGGTTTCGGCGCGGAGCCATTGGAGAACCGCTGTAGGCTCACTCGCCCGGCGGCATGAACTGCTGAAACCACTCGACGGCGCGTTCCATGACGTCGCGCCGATGCGCCGGATCCACAAACCCGTGCCCTTCGTTGGGATAGACCACCAGTTGCGTCGGCACGTGCCGGTCGCGCAACGCATGCCAGAATTCGTACGATTGCGGCGCCGGGCATTCGCCGTCCCGGTCGCCCACAACGATGAGCGTGGGGGTTCGCGCCTGCTTGATAAAGTTGATGGCCGAACTCTTTGCGTAAACCGCCGGATCGTCGTATACCGAGGCTCCAAAGTACGGCGTCATCCACTGGTCGATCGAGTTCTCTCCGTAGTAGCTCTGCCAATCGGAGATGCCTGCGCCGGCAACCGCGGCCTTGAATCGCTGCGTCTGGGTAACCGCAAACATGGTCATGAACCCGCCGTAGCTCCAGCCAGTAAGGCCCACGCGGCCGGGGTCCACCGGGTACCTGGCCTCGACCGCGTCTACCCCAGCAAGAATGTCGCGCAGGTCCCCATAGCCGAAATCCTTGCGGTTGGCTTGAGTAAACTCCTCGCCCTGTCCATAGCTGCCGCGCGGATTGGGCTGCAACACAAAGTAGCCCAGTGCCGAGAAAGCCGCTGCGCTCAAGCCTCCGCCTCCGCCCCAATGGGCAATTTCCGCCGCTGCCGGACCGCCATGGACCTCGACGATGAGTGGATACTTTTTCGCCGGATCGTAGTCTTTGGGCAGCATCAGCCAGCCCTGGACCTGAAACGAATCGCTCTTCCAGCTCAACGACACGGATTTGCCCCAGGCCGGTTCCACGCCGTCGTTCAGATGCGAAAGTTGGGTCAAGCCCTCCAATCCAGGAAAATGCAGCCCCTCCAGCTTGGCTGCATAGATTTCCATTGGGTGGTCGAAGGTGCTGGCGCGGAAAACGAACAGGGAGTGGTCCGCCGTGGCGGACAGGCTCAGCTCCAGGCGCCCATCGCCGACGCCGCCTGGAATGCTAAACACGGGCGCGGCAAAGCTGGTGCTTGCGCTCTCCTTGGTCCGATCGCCCGGAAGCCGGAAACGCACAAGCTGGCAGTTGCCGCCAGCCAGCTCAGTCATGTAGATGTGTTCGTTGCCGTCCCATTCGATCCAGGCCGGCGAAGTGGCCCGCTTCGGCGTCAGGTCTTGCGGCTGCCCCCCATTGGCGGAGACGATCCAGACGTCGCCGCCGGTCGCGCCCTGGTCGCTCATCAGCCCGCCGATGAAAGCTATGACCTTGCCGTCCGGCGACCACCGCGGCACCGCGATCTGCAATCCATGCAAAGGCCCGGAAACCTCCGCAGGCGCTAGAATCGCCTTTGCCACGCCCGCGCCGTCCAACGACTGGGTGTATAACTTCGCAACCCACCAGTTGTTCTCTCCCGGCGGATCGGCGGCCACATAGGCAAGAGACTTCGAGTCTGGCGACCAGTCGAACTCGTAAACATGCAGATTGGCCGGCGTGACCATTTGGGGAACGGTGGGCTTCGCCGCATTCACCTGGGCCACGGCAATCCGCTGAATCTCGACCCCATCCTCGCCGATCACTCCAGACGGCAGCTTCATCGCCGCCAGTGCCCCGGCCGCCCGTGTCGCCCCCTCTACATATAAGAAGGCCACTTTGGTTCCATCCGGCGAAAATGCCGGCGCTTGCACATAGCCCTTCAAAGCGGTCAGCCGCCACGCGGGCTTGCCGTCCAGTTGCGCAACATACAAATCCGTCTGTTCGCTCGGCCGCGCACAGTCGGAAAAGAATGCAAGCGTCTTCGAGTTCGGCGACCAGACGATCTCGCCTTCGTGGCAGTGTTGCTCCGGCTTGGCCGCCGCCGTCACCCTCTCGCTCCTGGCCAGATCGCCGAGCGGAGCCACACGAATCTCGACTCCCTCCTTCGCCATCTGAATCCACGCCAGCCGCTCACCGTCCGGCGCAACCGCAACCTGGCCGATCATATGGCCGCGATTGAGCCCTCGAAGCAGATCTTCCATGTGCGCGCGATCCAGGTCCGCGCGATCCAGGCCCGCGCGATCGGACGCATTCGTCGTCGCCGACTCCGGCGTCGCTGCGGCGTGGGAATCCTGCGCCACAGCGTAGGGAAGGTTGAAGCCTGTACTCAAAACCAGGGCAGCGCCGGCGATTAACCCGGCGCGGAAGGATTTGCGAGTTGGGAACAAAAACATACCCAAATGCTATCAGGCGCAATCTGGCGCGGAATGCGGAGTCAGACTCAACCAGATTCAGTGATCTCAAGAAAAAGACAAGTTTGCTCGGAATCATGCCTTTGACAAACCCTAAGAATTCCGATGGAGGGCTTAGATGCAGGATCGGTTTACCAGCCGAACGTGTGCTTAATCCACATTGTTGAAAGGGTCAAGATCACCCCCAAAACGCCTATGACCATAGCAGTAAGAAGCCACTTGAGAGTGTTAAAGGTGGCTTTTGAGGTTGTAATGTCAACCGTGATTGAATCTCTTAGAATTCTCTTTTCACTCAGTGGAAATCGTTAGGATCGTGTGGTTTCTTGGTAGCGACCTTCGAGTACCGTTGGCGTTCACTAACCACCCAGAAAGTCAGTCCGAAAACGAACCCCGTAAGTAGCAGGCAAATGCCTTGTCGCTCAATGGCGATCATGAACCCTTCAAGAAACGTCTGGTCTTCAATAAAGAGTGATTTTAACGAGAGAGATGAAGTGCAGGATCCTATAATGAGCGCGGTCGCGGCACCATTCAGTGGAAAGTAGATCAGGCCAAAGCGCTGCAGTCGATCGTACCAGCGCACAGAAAAATACCAAGGAAAAGCCATCAACACGAATGCAGCGCCCATTCCTTCAAAAACTAAAAAGGTGAGTGCGAGCGCTATTTTGAACCGGACACCGGTATCTTCGCCGGGCGTCTCCCTAAGCTGAATGCTAACTACGAGCCAGACCACATAGAAAAGGGAAGCACTCGCGACGCTCGCTAAATATCCAACCGGCCGGTTTGCGTTACCCATGGCAACCGCTCCCTTCGAGGAACTCTAGCCTGTTGCCAGCAAAGAAGGCAAGGTATCCGCCAGCCTAGTCGGTTCCAAGGAGCCCACAATTGGATTCTGGACGGATGACCGCCAATCCGGGCAGAACCCGAAAATGGAGTAAAGTCCGGATTGGCGACGATACACCAAGAACCGGCGAATTGAGCCCTAAAGGGCCTTCACTGTTCTCCTTCGTCAACCTGGGTCACCTATTCAAACGCAGACGAAGATGGCAGAATCACAGGGATGGCCGATATCGAGCAGGCCGTGCCGGACGGTGCCATCAGCAGAGTGGTCAGCCTGCTGGTTCGGGTCGTCGTGTCTTTCAACCTGCTTCTAATTGCACTCGGATTTACGGAGAACGCAGAGTGGGGGGACTTGCCCGAGGAGCTATTTGGCCATTTGAGGTTCGGCGGCTTCAGATTTGACTTCGTCTGGCTATGCTTCTCTACCACCGCTTTGTTCTTTGCTGCTTTCTTTTTTGCTGCCCTTTACGGAGAAAGTAAGGCCGCACGAGTGAACGCCGGATTTTGCATCGCAGGTTTGTTAGCGTTCTGCATCTACATTTTCTTCGCTCTTTTTTCTGGTGTTCTCTATTTCGGCTGACCGATGGGACCGCCCGGGCGCATCCCACACGACCCGAAGATTGCTGGTTATGTCCGAGTGACCGGCCACTCGGCAGTTACCAGTTGATCGATAGCCTCGCACGCCTTCGGCATGGGCGGCATTTTCGGCGGCCTGAAGTTTCTTCCGGCAGCAGTACGTTGTGCTGGTCGACAAATTCTACTCCGAAAAAAATCGCCCAAGCGACGAGGGCAAACAACCTCAGCCAGTGTGGATTCAGGCCCAAAAAATGTACTGCTTTTGTACCGCCGGGATGCCAATTCGCGCGATTTTAGCGATTTCAGAGGATGTGGTCAGTGGCAGAGGAGAAGTGACGCAGCCCTTGCTTTTCCAGTATTTGTGACAAAATCGATGTGGATTCGCGCAAGGGACTGGATGAGGCGGGACTGTTCGAGTCCTACCTGAGGAGCCAAATAGAATCGTAGACTTGCGAGCCTTCCGAATCCCCTGACAACCTCTCGAAAATGCTGATTGTGGGGACTGAGGAAATCTCGGAATTGCGTTATCGGAAGGATGGCGGGCGGTTTTCAAGATCCCGGCCGAGTTCCTTGTTGGGCGTATCGCCGGTGGTGAACTCGATGCGCGTGGTGCCCGGGTGCAGCTTTTCCAGGGGCAGCCAGGAATTCGGGTACTCCATGCCGTCGAGAGTGACTTTCTGGACAAAGAACCCGGCGCCACGGCGGCTGATGACGACGATTCTCTTTCCCGCCAGGTGCAGGGTGGCCTTTTCAAACATGGGCGTACCCAGGACCAAGCCTCCAACGCCGGGGATTGCGGGATAGAAGCCGAGGGCGTTCCAGACGTAGACGCCTGAGGTCGCGCCGAGGTCGTCGTTGCCTGGGATGCCGTCGGGCGTGGCCTTGAAGGTTTCTTTGGCGATGCGGGTGACGACTTCCTGGGTCTTCCAGGGCTGCCCGGCAAAAACGTAGGCGTAGGGAGTCACGAAGTCCGGCTCGTTCTCCATGTTGAAGCAGGGGTCGCCCCAGCAGCGGAGCTTGAGAAAGAACTTGTCGAGCCGGGGAGTGACCTGGTCGTCTCCGCCAATCGCTTTGAACAGGGCGGGGTAATCGAAGGGAATCATGAAGGTGTATTGGTAGGTGTTACCCTCTTCGAAGCCTAGCTGGTCCGAGCCGTTGCCTTTGGGCATGGAGCGCTCGGCATCGAATCCGGACAGCCAGGCGCCATCGCCAAGGCGGGGGCGAATCCAGTGTGTCTCCGGGTCGAACAGGCTTTTCCAGTTTTCCGACTGCTTGAGCAGTGTTTGGTAGGCGGACGTGTTGCCGAGCGACTTGGCGAATTGAGCGATGGCGAAGTCGTCGTTCGCGTACTCCAGCGTCCGCGAGGCAGATGTGCGGTCCTTCTCCGAAGGAACGTAGCCCAGCTTGCGGTAGTCCTCAAGGAAGGGGCGCTCGGAGCTGTTGTGGGGGCCGACGCCCGGCTGGGTTGCAGCCTTGACCATGTACTGGAGAGCGGTTGCGGTGTCGAAATTGTGCGCGCCAAAGGCGTAGGACGAGGCGATCACCGGGGCGGCCGAATCGCCGCCCATGACGTAGGTGACATCGTTAGCAGCGGGCCAGCGGGGGTACCAGCCGCTTTGAACCGCGTCGTTGACCAGCGACTGCATCATGTCGCTCGCCTGCAAGGGCTTGAACAGGGCCTGAAGCTGGACGGTGTTGCGATAGATGTCCCAGTCAGAGAAGTTGGCGTATTGGGCAGCCTGTTTCGATCCGGCGAGGAGGTGGACCTGATTGTCAAAGCCGCTGTAGCTTCCATCGCCATCGCTGAAGAGGTTGGGCGACAAGAAGGAGTGGTAAAGGCCGGTAGCGAAGATTTTACGCTGGTCCGGAGTGCCGCCTTCCACTGTGACGCGGTTGAGGAGGGTGGTCCAGGCGCGGCGGGCCTTCGAGTGGACATCGTCGAAGTTCCAGCCGGGAATCTCCTGGTTGAGATTGGTCAGGGCCCCCTCTTGGCTGACAAAAGAGATGCCGACTTTCAAGAGGATTTCATGCCGGTTGCCGAAGTCGAGCCAGGCGCCGGTGTGCTTGCCCTGGGCCGATTTGGCTGAAGGCATGATGGAACCGTCGCTCCAGAGAATCGAGTCTTTGTAGGGTTTGTTGAAGCGCCCGGCGACGTAAAGCTTGTATTGGGATTTGGTTCCGCAAAAAGAGCCGGCAGTGGTTGATCCGGCATAGGAGGCGGCGGAGGTGAGCTCGATGCTGTTGCCAAAGGCCGGGTCTGGCTGCTTGCCATCCAGGCTGCGGAAGGAGCCGGCGCTGGAGCCGGCATTGACCAGCAGGCGCGCGGCGGTGCCTGCCGGGAAGATGAAACGGGCGATGCCTGCGCGCTCGGAGACGGTGATCTCGACGCGGATTCCGTTCGCCAGCGTGACGGCGTAGTAGCCGGGATGGGCTTCTTCCTTGTCGTGGCTGAAGTCGGCGGCGTAGGGTGCAAGATCGCCACCGGGGCTCGAGGCCAACGGGGATGTCATCGGAAGCACGGCGAAGTCGCCATAGAGCGGGCAGCCCGCGCCACTGATGTGGGTCAGTCCAAAGCCCTGAATCTGCTTGTCGTTGTAGAAATACCAGGCGTCGTGGTTGGTGTCGGGACTCCATTGCATCATTCCGAAGGGCAAAGTCGCACCGGGAAAGGTGTTTCCGCCGCCCGCTGTCCCTATGAAGGGATCGACCTTGTCGTAGTTGGACAAATGTACAGCCGGAGCGCTTTGGGCCTGTGCAAAAAGGCAGAAAGAGAAGGTAAGCAAAGCCAAGGAAGAGCACAGTGCATGGGTGAATCGCATGAATAGTGTCCTTTCGCCTTCGGTGTCGGGCATAATCTTCTTTGAATTCCACTGCAATCTTACAAGCCCTGCGGCCGACCCCTATATCTGACACGGCTGGATTGAAGGAATCACGCAGCTTAAAAAGCGAGAGGGAGAGGACCGGGGGGCTCTCCCTTCTGTTTCCGGCGGATTGCGTAGCTGGCGATCAATGCGACTTCGGAATCAGGGCCTTCAGTATCGGCTGGTTCCACTTGTTGGTTTCCACGTCGTAGACCACGAAGTCAGAGTCGAACTGCCAGTAGGCCCAGCTGAAACCGCGATCTTCGGCGATCTTGCGGATATAGGCGTCCCAGTGGGCGCGGCTCTCCATGGGGGCCTTGTCATAGGAGCCGAATTCGCCCAGAAGGATGGGGCGATGATGCTCCTGACTCCACTGCGCGACGCCATCGAAGTCGCGCTCGACGATGAGCTGCTCTTCTGTCTTGCCCCAAGCGATGTCATGCCCACCGCGGATTTCTTCGCCAGCCCAAGGTGCGCCCTGATGGGTGAAGGGGAAGGGCTCATAGTAATGGAAGGTCACAATGATGTGGCCGTCGTCGCCGGGCAGGGCAAGATCTTTCAGCGCGCCGCGGCTGTTCCAGACACCGGGTCCAATGACAACGTTACGGGTGGGGTTGGTTTTACGGATGACTGCGAGCAGCTCGAGGAGCAGGCCGTTCCACTCCTGGTTGGAGATGAGGCCGTGAGGTTCGTTGAGGAGTTCAAAGGTGACGCTGCCGGGAGTGTCTCTATAGCGGGGCGCAACCTGCTGCCAGAAGGAGAGGAGCTTGGGCTTGCACTCGACATAGCTCGTATCGCCGCAGTAGTTGAAGTCATGCTCGTCGAGGATGACCTGCAGATGCGCTTCGGTTGCGTTGGCGACGACCCAGTCGAGCATGCGGAACCAGGAATCGGGCAGCTTGTTTTCTGCCGTCATGTACCGGAAGGCCTGCAGGTTGACGCGCACGGTGGCGAATCCGGCGTCATGAATCTTGCGGAAGTACTCCTTCTTGAAACGGCCCTTGGAGAAATCGGCCCAGATGGGGTCGTAGCCGAGCACATTCACTCCTCTCGTCATTAATTTGGATTGCGCAAAGGGGTCGATGGTGGCAAAGCCCGCGGGCAGCGTAACCTCTGGGGCAAGAGATTGTGCGTGGACGGCCGCGACCAGCCCAACAAGAAGAGACAAAGCAAAAAACGGCCGCGCCAAGCGGGCCAGACAAATGCGAGTCAACATGATCGATCCACTCCAGAGCCCTTGGTGAGTGCGGAAAGGCGTCGCCCAATTGTATTGGGTGAGGGAGCTAGACAGAGGCCCAGTGCGGGAAAATCGCATTCGCCCACAATGAAGCTTTACGAATGCATCTGCGGAGATAACCGGCCAACATTCTTAATCGCGCCCTTCAGGCTTCAGGTAAGAAGTATATTTTCTTTCAGTTGGATTTTTCATCGGGAGGCGGGGCTCCGCTGCTGGCGATGATACCCCGGCGGCGCCGAATACGCCAGCATCTTCCGCACCGTCTTCCGCGCCAGACCGAACTCCCGTGCTACCGTCCGCTGGCTCTTGCCCTCGATAAGGGCTGCCCGCCGCACCCGCGCATACAGTTCCACCGCGTACATCCCTCCGGCGTTCCACGGCTACGGCTGCCCACTCAACGGTTCTGAACGCGGCTCGTACCTTGTTCGTTACCCCTTGGGGATGTCCGCTGTCCGTGAAACCAGAATCCGGCGGTGGTCTACTTTTACACCGCCACGTCACGCCGCTGCCGCGGCGCCATGTGGTCTATTTTTGCTCCGGCGCTCACAGGCCGACCGATTCCAGAACCACGTGATACCTTTCTTCAGCAAGAATCTTTGCTTCCAGGCGGGTTGCCAGCAGGTGCTCTTCGCTGCGAATTGGCGGAAGTAGATGGAATCGGACTTGAATGGGCCATGGGACGATTCTCGCTGGGATGACCAAAGCATTCTGGATGGCAGGACAGCGCTATCATGGAAGGGATAACAGGCAATGAAGCAATCAAAGCTAATGCTGCTGGTGATGACAGCGTGTTATTTTGCCTCTGCCGCGCGAGCCGAGTCGACGAATTCCTGCGCAGATCTTGCGAACCTCAAGATCGACGGTGTTGAAATTACAAAGGCCGCGCCTGTTCCCGCCGGAACCACCGTCCCGCCTCCCTATCCAGGAGCGGCCAGCACCGGGCCGTTGCCTGCTCATTGCCGCGTGGACGGCGTGATTCATCGCCGCAAAAGTGCTGACGGCGAGGAGTTCGGGATCGGGTTTGCCGTGGCTCTGCCCGAATCAAATACCTGGAACGGCGATTTCATGATGCAGGGCGGGGGCGGCGGCAACGGCGTCGTTGCCTATCCGATCGGCGCCTCGTATTCCGGCCAGAAGCCGGCCCTCGTGCAGGGATTCGCCGTGGCCAGCACGGACACGGGACACAAGGCCAAGAATGGCGCGTTCGACTTCTCGTTCATGCGCGATCAGCAGGCTTATCTGGATTTTGCTTACCAGGCCAATGCCGAAGTGGCTGGAGTGGCAAAACAGATCGTCGCGCATTACTACGCCAAGCCCGCGTCGTATTCCTATTTCGTCGGCTGCTCCACAGGCGGACGCGAGGGCATGATTCTCTCCCAGCGCTTTCCCACGGTATTCAACGGCATCGTATCCGGCGACCCAGCGATGCGCACGGGCCTGTCGAACCTCGCGATCGGCGAGTGGATTCCGGTGGCGTACAACCAGGCGGCGCCAAAGGATGAATCAGGCAGGCCGCAGATTGAGAAGTTTCTCACCGATGGCGATCGCAAGTTGTTCATGGAGACTCTCATGAAGACATGCGACGCTCGCGACGGCGTAGCGGACGGAATGATCTTCGACCCGCTCGGCTGCGATTTCGATCCCGCGGTTCTGGCCTGCAAACCGGGATCGAGCGAAGGATGCATCGCGCCGGAAAAGCTCTCGGCTATTAAGAAAGCGTTTGCGGGGCCCAAGAACGCATACGGAACCCAGGTGTATCCCGGCTTTCTGTACGATGCGGGCATCGCAACGACGGGCTTTGTGCCGGGACTGCTGGCGATGAGGCAGAGGGGAATCTTCGGCCCTTACACAACCGCGACCGACATAGACGTAGACAAGGAGGCGCTGCACGCGTCCGATCCGCTCGTCGAGCCGGCATCGACCAATCTCTCTACGTTCTCATCGAATGGCGGCAAAATGATCTTTTTTCACGGGAACAGCGATCCGTGGTTCTCGCCTCTCGATACACTCGGCTACTATCAGTCCTTGGCTGCGGCGAATGGCGGCGCTGACAAATTGGCCGAATGGAGCCGGATGTTCCTGGTGCCGGGAATGGCACACTGCGGCGGCGGCCCGGCACTCGACCATTTCGACATGTTGAGCGCGGTCGTGAAATGGGTCGAGAAGGGAACTGCGCCAGATTCGGTGATCGCGACGGGGCAAGCGTTCCCCGGCCGAAGCCGCCCGCTATGTGCCTATCCCAAACACGCCCAGTACACAGGGAGCGGAGACAGCGAAGATGCGCACAACTTTCGATGCCAGTAAGAGTGCGGCTCGCGCGAAGACATGCTTCAATCTCAGCAGCAAAACTCTTTGAAAAAGGTACAAGTCCATGTTCAGTTCAGTTCTGCGAGCGGTTTCATTCCCTGCCATTGGTTTTCTTGTGGCTTTATCTGCCTTATCTTCTGCGGCTCAATCGCAACAGACCTCTCCCCGCGTCATTCTCGTGGATTTCAAAGACACGAAAGGGCCGGTAAATCGCTTCTTCGATCTGTCTGTTGGGTCTGACTATCCGGGCACGCTGATTCGCGATGACAGCCAGGCGCAGCTCAAGCTCGCTGTGGATGAACTCGGCTTTCGCTACATCCGCTTTCACGCAATCTTTCATGACGTGTTGGGAACAGTGCGAATCGAAGGTGGCAAGACCGTCTACAACTGGTCAAAGATTGACCAGCTTTACGACGACTTGCTGGCCCGCCACATCCGGCCGTTTGTCGAGCTTGGTTTCACGCCGAAGGCGCTTGCGACCTCAGAGAACAGCATCTTCTATTGGCATGGCAACACATCGCACCCGAAACCGGAAGCATGGCACGACCTTGTGGACGCTTTCATCCGCCACATTGAAGCGCGCTATGGGAGAGACGAAGTGCGGACGTGGTTTTTCGAAGTGTGGAACGAGCCGAACCTCTCCGGCTTCTGGGAAAACGGCGATCGGAAAGCCTACTTCGAGCTCTTCGATCTGACTTCGAATACCATCAAGTCCATTGATCCTGCGTTGCGGGTGGGAGGACCGAGCACTGCCGGGGCGGCATGGGTCCCCGAGTTTCTCGAGCACGTGAAGCAGAGCGGCGCAGCTGTCGACTTCGTGACTACGCACACGTACGGCGTTCAAGGCGGATTCCTCGATGAAAACGGGAAGTCCGATACAAAGCTCGATCCGTCACCCGATGCAATCATCGGAGACGTGCGGCGGGTTCGCACGCAGATCTCGGCTTCGCCGTTTCCAGGTCTTCCGCTGTACTTCAGCGAGTGGAGCACCAGTTATACGCCACGCGACTCTGTGCATGATTCCTACATCAGCGCGCCGTACATTCTGACCAAGCTCAAAGCCAGCGAAGGATTGGCGCAGGGTATGAGCTATTGGACCTACACCGATTTGTTCGAAGAACCCGGACCTCCGACGGCGCCGTTTCAAGGCGGATTCGGCCTGCTCAATCCACAAGGAATTCGCAAGCCGGCGTATTTCGCTTATAAGTACCTTCATGCGCTGCAGGGCGACAGTCTCAGGACAACCGATCCGCAGGCGATGCTGGCATCTCACGGTGGGAACCTTGCGGCCGTCATTTGGGATTTCGAGCAGCCGAACCAGAAGGTGAGCAACCGATCCTTTTACACAAAGCTCATTCCCAATGAAGCTGCGGCGCCCGTTGAGTTGCATGTAACTCATCTTGTGCCGAATGAAGCTTATCGCTTGGAAGTTCATCGCACCGGGTATCGCGCGAACGATGCTTACTCCGCATACATTGAGATGGGTTCTCCCAAAGAGCTGAGCGCGGATCAGGTCGCACATCTGAACGAATTGACCCGCGATCTGCCGGAGACCGACAAAACCGTGCGGGGTGGTCCTGACGGCACGATTCAGTTTTCTGTGCCGATGAAGAGTAACGACATCGTGCTCATCACGCTGGAAAGCGCTCGGGCGAATTAATTGAGGAATGGTTCCGCCGGGACGATCAAGCGATGTGAGAAATAGGATCTGTTGTCATGGAAACCGCCTGCGAGCTCTTCCCAGAGTCTGCTGGGTCAAAAGGGGGCATTCGTATGAATCGACTTGCAAAGCTGTTTCTCGTTTTTCTCCTTTCCACAATTGCTCTTTCAATTGGGGCATGCGGCAGCGGAAGCCAGGGAGGCGGGGGGGCGAGTCAGAATCCTACCACGCCCACAGTGACCGTCACACCTGCATCGGCCAGTATCACCACGGCGCAGAGCCTCAGCGTTACCATTGCGGTCACCGGATCGAGTGGCACGCCCACTGGCTCGGTGGTTCTCTCCGGCGGAGCCTATACTTCATCCGCCACTACGCTGAGTTCAGGCTCGGCGTCCATTACGATTCCGGCTGGATCGCTGGCCATGGGCTCTGACACACTGACCGCCCAGTACACTCCAGACAGCGCCAGCTCCGCGGCATACAACAGTGCTTCCGGAACCGGCTCGGTCACTGTCACCTCGGGCACCGCCGCAGCCGTCGCGGTCAACATCGACGTTCTGGCCAATCGGCACCAGATCAGCCCATTTGTTTATGGCGGCAATCTTGACGATACCTCGAGCGTCTCCGACTCGGGCACGTCCCTGGCCCGCTGGGGCGGAAACGCCTCGTCAACCTACAACTGGCAACTGCACACGTACAACGCAGACGCGGACTACTACTTCGAAGACTTCAATACCGGCGGAAACGGAGCGGAGAGCGATTCCGTGCAATTTATTACGGATGTCCAGAATGCCGGAAGCCACCCGCTGACCACCATGGCGACGTTGGGATGGGTGGCCAAAGCCGCCGAGAATGGAAGCAACGGCAACTGGAGCTTCTCCGTCGCAACTTATGGCGCGCAGTGCGCTGTCGATCAATACAACCATGATGCCGGCGACGGCCTTGAACCGGACTGCTCGACGCCTGTGACCACATCCCCAGTCACCACAGCCTACTATCCGCTCCTCGACAGCTCCAGTCAGCCTTGCCCGTCAGGAAATTGCGTTTATCGCGAGCCGTGGGCGCAGGCGCTTGCCACAGCCTTCGGCAGCGGCACCTGCGCGGTGCCCTACACAGCGATTACGTCCTGCCATTTCTACGATATGGACAACGAAGTCGATATCTGGGGGGGTACGCATCGGGATGTTCACCCTGCCCCCTCGGGCTACGATGAGCTCGCCAACATGTTTGAGAGTGAGGCGGGGAGCCTAAAGACATGGGATCCGGCGGCCGTGCGCTTCGGTCCGGTGACATGCTGCTGGTGGTACTACTGGAACGGCGCCAATAGCGCCGACAAGGGCGATCACGGTGGAGTGGACTATCTGCCGTGGTGGCTGAACCAGGTCAATTGGATGGACACCATCAACGGCGCACGGACGCTGGACGTTTTCGACATCCACGCCTATGCCGACGCCAATACGACGGGGCTTACCACTGCGCAATTGCAGGCGCTTTCCGCGTCCGTCTACCGCGATTACTGGGATCCGACCTATGTGAGCACTTCGGGAACCGTCAACCAGATCTACGCCACCAGCATTGAGCCCAACAGAACCATCCCCTTCCGCATTCCGCGCATGAAGGCGCTGGTGAATGCGATCTATCCTGGAACACCGCTTTCGTTCACGGAGTGGAGCGCAGCTTTCTATCAGGAATCGGACTTCTCGACGGCGCTGGGAGATGCAGAAGCCTATGGCATCTTCGGCAGCGAGGGTCTTTCGTTTGCAACGCGCTGGGGAGCACCGACGCAAGGCAACCCGAACTACCAGGCGCTGAAGCTGTACACCAACTACGACGGCGCGCATCACGGATTTGGGACGGTTTCGGTCTCCGATCTAAACAACGGCAATCCGAATCTGTTTTCGAGCTATGCCGCGCTTAACTCGACCGGTACGGAGATGACGATCATGGTTTTGAACGAGGAGCCCGCCAACACGGCGCAGGCCACGTTCAATCTGAACGGGTTCAGCCCAAGCACCTATATTGCGTACACGGTGTCGTCGACGGCCTCGGCATCCATCGTGGCTTCCAGTTCCGCGGCCTGGAGCGCGACGCAGAACTTTGCGCCCTACAGCGTTACTCTGCTGGTGCTCACCGGAACGGAGTCCACCAAACCCGCGTCGGAGTGGTACCTGAACCCGGACGACATCATGGTTCCCGCCTCGGGTTCCGCAACCCTTCATCCGGCGATCTTCAGCGGGAGCGCCAATGTAACGCTCACCTCGGCGGTCTTTGACGCATACGAGGGAGCCGCGGCCTGCAGCGGCTCGCCGGCGCTCAGCAACGCCACCATCGCCACGACACAGCCCGGAACCATCACCGTAAACGCGGGAAGCACTCCCGGCTTTTGCCACTTTACCGTTACGGGCAGCGACGGCACGGCAACCCAGACCCAGGGCGGATGGATCGTTGTCGGCAACCCACCCGCCACGCTTACCCAGTCGGGCAATAATCAGTCGGGCAGCGCTGGAACGGCCCTTGCGCAACCCCTGACCGTCACGTTGGCTCCTGGCCAGTCAGGAGGCTCGGCCACCGGCGCGGGCATTCTGTTCAGCACGTCGGCCGGTACGCTCTCCAACGGCACAACCAGCGGAACCAGCGTGATAGCCCTGACCAACTCATCGGGCACCGCCTCGGTGACTCTGACGCTGCCGTCATCCAAAGGAACAGTGACTGTTACCGCGCAGGATCAGTTCGCACTCGGTGGAGCTTCGGTCACCTTTACCGAAACTGCCAACTGATCCCACAGCAGCCGATTTGTCCCTCCATGGTGCTCATCGCGCCATGGAGGTGTGGCTCGGGTCGAGGTGGTCCTGAAGAAACATAAAACGCCTTGTAGCTTTCTCCTGCAAGAAGGGCTTCATGAGAAAAAAGATTTGGTTGTCGCGTCATTGGCAATGCCCGAGTGCCTCAGGAAAGCAGCTTGCGTTTTCTCTGGCTGTCGGATTGGCTCTCAGCGCGTTTTCTGCCGCTCAGGATATTCCCGTCCATCGAAATTGGCCGGGGCCGGGGCAGCTCTTTGTGGGCGCATGTTACCAGCCCATCGATCGTACCCCGGAGCAGATCGATCGCGATATTGCGATCATGAAGCACGTGGGATTCAACGTCGTTCGCATGGGAGATCTTTCGTGGGACTCGTTTGAGCCCACGCAAGGCAAGTTCGACTTCGCGTGGTTCGACACGGTGATGGACAAGATGCAGGCCAATGGTATCCAGGTGATCCTGGATATACCCGGCCTGCCGGCGCCCGTCTGGCTGCATCGCGCGCATCCTGGCATCGATATAGTCAACCAGAACGGTGCGCGTCTTCCCGTGGCGTTGGTGGCACCTGAAGCGGCGGCTATGGTCACTGTGTAGGTTGACGTTGCGCGCAAGATCGTTGTAGTGTCGAACAACTTGAGCAGAATTATTGCTCGAAAGCGAGCTCCAGTCCTTTGCCGCCGTCCGGGACGGTCGCCTGCCAGGCGTTGATTGCGCTGTTCCATGTGATCTTCACATTCTTGCCCGCGAGTTTGGCGTGTGCATCCGGGACTTTCCATCCGTAGACCTCGATTGTTATCTGCGACCACCACGCTTCATAACTTCCCTGGTGCGGTCCAACATGGATATGCAGTGCACCGTGGTCCACGGAGCAGGTGCTGTCGATTCGCAGGAACATTCCCTGTTTGAAATCGTACGAAGTACCATCATCCTGATAGAGCGTCCCTTTGCAGTCTTCACCCACGTATACGCGCAGAGTTAGCGGACCGGCGTGAGTGTCCATGGTGCTTTGAGTTAGCGGCGCAATCGGTATAATCGAGCCGCCTCTTACGAACACAGGCAGCACAGCGACGCTCGGCTGAACAATAAGTGGCTTGAGCAAAGTTTCGCGCGCCTGTGCCTGAGCACCCTTCTTCTGCTCCGCATCGCGGCTCTCCACGGCAACCGAGCGATCGATTCGTTCTCCCGTCCAATAGTCGTACCAAACGCCCGGCGGCAGTTGAACTTCGTACTTATCTAACTCATCCGGGTAGGGAGCAGGGGCAACCAGAAGGTCAGGGCCAAAGAGAAACTCCGCAGGCGCATCCAGATCGATGGGATGACGGTCCTCGGCCGCATCGGGAAACTCGAGGAAGAGAGGCCGCACAATGGGCAGGCCCGTTCGCGACATCTCTTCTGCCGTGCTATAGAGATAGGGCATCAGCTTGTAACGTTCCTCAATATAATGGCGGCGAATCGCCTCTTGTTCCGGCCCATCGACCCATGGCTCCTGATCGTTGGTTCCCGCCGCGGTGTGATCGCGATCGATGGGCTGAAAGGCGCCAACCTCGAGCCATTTGGTGAGCAGATCGGGCTGCGGCGACCCGGCGAATCCTCCCACATCGGCTCCGCTCAGCGCAAAGCCGCTCAGGCCCAAATTCTCCAGCATTGGAGTGGTCAGGCGCAGATGATTCCACGTTGAGCTATTGTCTCCGGTCCAAGTAGCTGCGTAGCGCTGCCCGCCGGCATAGCTGGCACGCGTCAGCACAAAAGGACGTACATTGGGCTCAATGCTTCTTAAACCATCATAAGTAGCACGCGAGTTTTCCATCCCATAAACATTGTGGATTTCAAGATGCGTTGCCGCGCGCTTCCTGAAGCCCGGCTCATCGATGCGGTGCTGGATATCGTCCGGCATCGTCTTTGTCGGCACCCCAAAGATCGCTGGCTCGTTCATGTCGTTCCAGAAACCTGCAATGCCATCTGCAACAAAATCCTTGTAGAGGGTGCCCCACCAAGCGCGCGTCTGCTGCTGTGTAAAATCTGGAAAGACGGAATCGCCGGGCCACACCTTCGCCACATAGATTGAGCCGCCTGGATTCTTCACAAAATGGTCGCCGGCGATACCCGAGTCGTAGGGAGCGTATCCCGCGTCCGGCAGCTTTGCAATGTGAAGATCCGTAATCGCAACGACGTGAAAATGCTGGCTCTTCAAGTCGGCGATCATCTGCTTGAATGCCGGAAATCGATCCGCATTTACCGTGAACGGTCTATTGTCCTGCTGATAGTCGATGTCAAGATAGATTGCATCCGCCGGTATTTTGTCGGCGCGGAGGCGATCGGCTATCTGACGTACCCGCGCTTCAGGATAGTAACTGTAGCGCGATTGCTGATAGCCAAGTGACCAGAGCGGCGGCAGCGGCGTCGGACCAGTCAACCATGCATAGTCTTCGACCACCTGCCTGGGGCCCGGTCCATAGACGAGGTAGTAGTCAACCGGGCCGTTGGGAGCACCGAAGGAATAAGCATCGGCAGATTCCTTTCCGAAGTCGAAAAATGCCCGCCAGGTGTTGTCAAACAACACGCCAAGCACGCGACCCTGGTTCCATGAAAGAAAGAAGGGAATGCTTTTGTAGATTGGATCGGTCGACTCCTGCCAGCCGAACGAATCCGTATTCCAATCCGTAAATGCCTGGTTGCGTCTGTCGAGCGGGCCAACCTTATCGCCTAGTCCGAAGAAGTGTTCCTCCGGCGCCATCGACTTATAAATTCTGAAAGCCGTGCCGTGATACTCAATTGGCCGCTCGTCCTGCTGCAGCACGTGGCCCGAGAGATCGCTCACGGTCAACCGCATGCTGCTGTCGAAGCTCACGCGTAGCGCCTTCGTACTGAAGCCTGCGCTCTCCGCCGTAACTGGAACGCTTGCCCCGCGCGCCTCCTTCAGTACTGCCCACGACGCGTCTTCGGGAAGTTCTCCGTTCTCACTTGCACGCACGCGCAGCACATCGTCTCGCAGTGCCGTTACCCAGAGTGCGACTCCATTGCCGGATATCTCGATGCCATTGGGCAAGGGTTGCGTCTGGATGGCTGAATTGGTCACGGCCAGGCTTTGCGAATCTGCCCATGGAGCGAACAAACAAGCGGCGGTAAAAAGAAGAATTAGTGCGGCACAATTGTTCTTGGAAATGGTAATCACCTGACTGCCTCTCGGTCGTTCATCCGCTGCGGAGGTAGCTTGCGGTGAGGCCTTACCGCACCTCATACACCGCCATCGATTCAGCCCGCTCTTCCATGTGCAGTTTACCGTCGCTTACCGACGGAGCAAGTCCCGCGGCGGGCTGCATAGCGAGAAACGTGGCACACCCCGCCAGCGCCGTTTGATCCATTGGCAGTTGAACAACCCTGCTCCGCTGCGCCTTGTTGACTACGATCAAAAATCTTTCTTTCGAGTGATCTGCAGCGCAACCTGTGCCGTCCTGCGAGCGGACAAACGCAAACACATCCTGATCGGCAAAAAGATTCTGTTCCATACCGGTTTGCAGCACAGGATGCGCTGCGCGGAGCGCCAACAGGCCGGAGGTCCAGCCAAATAGCTCGTCTTCTTTAGCGGTGCGACCGGCCTTGGTGAAGGCGTTGTGCGGGTTGCCGGCAAAGCCGCCGGGAAAGTCGTGACGATTGTCGGGGTCCTTTTCGCCCGTCATTCCGATCTCGTCTCCGGAGTAGATCTGCGGCATGCCGCGCAGCGTGAGGACAAGTCCCTGCGCCAGCTTGAGCGTGGGGACCGAACCATTCGCTTCCGTGAGAAAACGCGTGGTGTCGTGGTTGCCAATGAACGTAACCAACTGCTCAGGATGCGGGTAGAGCGAGTCCTGGCGAAGAACCTTAGCTAGCTCCGACATTGGTTGTCCATGCGCCAGGATATCGCGCAATGTGAAATAGACTGGAAAGTCGAACGGCGTGTCGAGACCTGTATCGATGCCCTCGTGCGCCGCTCCTCCGGCGAAAAACGAGGTGACCTCCGGATCGCGATGGAAGATCTCGCCCACTGTAGTCAGATGAGGGTAGACACTGTGAAGCGTGGCGTGAAAATCGTGCCAGAAGGCGCGGCCCACATATGGAAACGTATCCAGGCGAATGCCGTCGAGGTTTGCTGTCTCCACCCACCACATTGCGTTCTGAATCAGATAGCGCGAGACCAGAGGATTTTCCTGGTTCAGGTCGGGCATGGCATCGGTAAACCAGCCGTTGGTGATATCGCGCCACGCCTGTACGGGAGCATGAGGATCAACCAGCTCGTAGAAATCATGGGTAGCCGCGCGATGAATCTCGAGCGTGCCGTGAAACCAATCAGGCGCGGGCGGATCGAGCACCCACGGATGCTGCACGCCAAGATGATTGGGCACCAGGTCGATCACCAACTTCATATCCCTTGCGTGCAGCGCATCGGAAAGATGGCGATAGTCATCCAGCGTGCCGAAGTGCGAATCCACCGCATAAAGATCGGTGGCTGCGTAGCCGTGGTAAGACTCAGGCATACCGCCATTGGAAGCAACCGGCGTTGTCCAAAGCGCCGTAACGCCGAGCTGTTGCAGGTAATCCAGATGCTGTTCGATCCCGGAGAAGTTGCCGCCATGCCAGCCGCGGGCGGCGGTGCGATCGTCGCCGGGTGGATCGCTCGCTTGATTGCCGTCGGCGAAGCGATCGGTCATGATCAGGTAAAGCACATCGGCTGAAGAAAATCCGCGATGCGCGCGTGGATCGCGAGATCGCTCTGCCAGAGCAAACGGCTTCTGCGCCTGCCCTTGATTGTTGACGGCAGTAATTTGCAGCGTTTGCGCAGTTGCGGAGCCGGCTTCAATCCATAGAAAGGCCCAGTGTCCATTGGCTGAAGTCTGTGTCCGGACCAGCTTCACGCCTTCGCCTTGCACGGCGAACCGCGCTTTCTGGAGGCCCTCGCCATGAACGAGCAGCATGGGATCGGGCAGGCCGATAAACCAGCCGGGCGGATCGATCTTCTCGATCTGGGGCTTTTCGCCTGGTGATTCTTCAATTTGTGAGATGGGTTGATGCGTAGCCTGTGCCGAGTGCGTTGAAGAGGCACAGCACAAGGAACCAGCCAACAGCAAAGATGGCCACAATCGCATGAAATTCTCCGAAGAACGCGCGTCAAAGCAGAGAAGAAAAGAATCCCTCGCCCACCGGCCCTATGCCATCAAGGCGCTTGCATCGAAAAGCCGCGTCAGGAAAGCAAGACACAAGCGGATCGTGGCAGAAAACATCCGCGGCAGCCATGAGACTGCGGAGATGGATCAGGCAGACGGTTCACAATCGAAGGCTGCTCTAGAACTCGAGTTGTCTCCCAAACTCACGCGCACTTCAGTGAACACGCGCATACTCTCGATGGCACGAAGCGGCTTATGGGAGTGCTCCACGGCGGCGGAAAGCCGCCATGGAGCAAGTTGAAGGTGCGTTAGAAAGTCAAACGGAGCGAGAGTTGCAGTTGCCGTTCCGAGTTGGCACGGACGCTGCTGATCTGCCCGAAGGCGCCGTCGTCCAGACCCATGTCGGGGTTGGTGAAGGCCGGCGTATTGGACAGGTTGAATGCATCCGCGGTGAAATGCATGGCAACGCCTTCCTTAATGGGGAAGTCCTTGCCAATCGATGCATCCAGATCCCGGAAGGCGGGTCCCACCATAAAGTTGCGGCCCAACGTTCCCGGCGCGATAAAGGTGCTGTTCTGCCCGTTCGGGGTGATGACCGCGGGGTGGCTGAAGGCCGTGGTGTCGAACCATTCAGTCAAGTGCTTGGGATAGCTGACCTTGCCGGTAAGGTTGGCGCGGTTGGTCATACCGCCGCCGACAAGGGAGGTGCTGCCATTCGCCGCTTTGTAGAGGTAATTGCCGGTTGTGACCGTGATGGGCGTGCCTGACTCCAGGCTGGTGATGACATTCACATGCCATCCGCCAAGCGCTTCGTTGACGGCCCAGGGAGCATTCGTCAGGAACCTTTTGCCCTTGCCGAAAGGGAGCTCGCCCAGCGCGCTCAAAGTGAAGACCTGGCGCTGATCCTGGTCCGAGCTGCCGTAATTGGCATTCATGTCCGGGCCGGCCGAGGTGATGAAGATGCCCGCTCCATTGGTTCCAGTGCCGAAGGCGCCACTGGAATTATCCAGCGAATGCGACCAGGTATAGGCCGCAGTGAACTGGAGTCCGCTGTGCATTCTGCTGTTCACAAATACCTGCAGCGCGTTGTAGTTGGATGCGCCGTTGTTGAGGCCGCGATCGATGGAGCCGAAATTGACCCCGTTGGCGTCCTTGTACAGGACGGTGTTGGGAGCGGTGTCGAGTTCCTGGCTGTTGATGTTGAACCAAGTGGACAGATGCTGGGATGAGGTCCCGACGTAGGCCAGGTTGACCGAGGTCTGGCGTGTCAACTGGCGCTGCACCTGGAGATTCCATTGCTGGATCATGGAGGTCGGCATGCTGGTATCGACAGAGATCAGACTTGCGTTAACGGGATCGGCGCGATTGATCGTGGAGCCGAAGACCGGCAACGGAAGCGCCCCTTGTGTAGACGGAAGGGCCTCGTTGCAGGAACCCGGAAGGGTGTTTCCGTTTTTGTCGACAGTGGTGCAGGCAGGCGCTGCACCGGTGAAGTCCAGCCGCCAGCCGCCTTGCGCAGGCGAAGCGCTATAGCTCGCTGAGCCGTTGAAATCCGGATTATTCGACAGTTGGTTTCCCACGCCGCCGCGGTCCAGGAAGTAGTAGATGCCGTAGCCGCCGCGGACCGAGGTCTTGCCGTCGCCGAACAGATCGTAGGCGAAGCCGAAGCGCGGAGCAAAGTTGTTCCTGTTGGTAGCGACGATGTTGGCTGAGAGCCCGTTGGTCCCGGCTTGCTGCAAGGTCAGCGTCGACAGATTGAAGTTCGACTGGTAGTTGTGCGTCTCCAGCGGGAAGGTATACAGGTCATAGCGCAGGCCGAGATTCAGAGTCAGACGGCGGTTCACCTTCCAGTCGTCCTGGAAGTAGTAGCCCGTCTCCCAATTCTGGGTGACAAAGTAGCTGCTGGCCACGCCGATGCTGTAATTGGTCACAAAGGATGCCAGCATATCGGAGGTGGAGTTGCCGGTGAATGAGTTCTCGCTGAAGTCGAAGTTGCCCTTGGCGTTATTGCCCTGGAAGAAGGAGACCTGGCGCTTCTCGATGCTGGCGCCAAACTTGATCGTGTGGCGACCCTTGACCCAGGAAATCGCATCCACAAACTGATTGCTCGATTGAGGAACGGTGTAAGGCCCTCCGTCTCCGGTGTAGGTGCCCTCAGGCCAGCCGCCGTTGATGGCCGCGCCGCCGCCCAGCAGTGAGCTGCGGTTGGCGTTGAGGATGCCGAGATTGGCCGAAACCGGAATGTTGTCCAGGGGAGGAACGTATCCGAAAAAGTCATACAGATGACCGTAGCGGAATTCGTTCACCATATTCGAGCTGAATTGGTGGGTTTCGCCGACAGCCTCGCCGCGCGGATGGACGGGGTTGACGCCGGTACCGTAACCGGCGGGAAGATTCGGATACTGGCTTCCCTTGGTCAGAACATCCTGGCCGTAGCTGTAACGCACGAAGACGTTGTCCTTTGAGGTTGCCGCCCAGTCCATGCGCACGTCAAAGTCGTTGAAGTTCTGGGTTCCTGACGGGAATGAATCGTAATTCTCGCTCAACCCGATGTTGCCGCCTGTTCCGGTGGTGTTGTTGGGCAGCGGGAAGGCGTTCAGATAGGCCAATGCGGCCTTGTTCAGGCGACCTGCCGGGATCTTATTGCCAGGGAACGGCAAGCAGGTCGTGGGGTCGTAGATGGTGCCCGCCGGCCCTGCGGTGGTGGTGCAACCGGTGATCTGTTGGTTGGGTACGCTGGTGGACCAGCCGAAGTTGGGGGTCGTAAGCAGTTCGGAAAAATCGCCGGTGCGCATCAGAGCGGTGGCTACGGTGTTTTGTGCCTCTCCGTCCGGCGTCTTCAAGCGGAGACCCTGATAGCCGCCAAAGATGAAAAGCTTGTGGTGCAGGAACGGTATGGGACCGCCCGCCGAGCCGCCGAACTGCGCGCGGTGAAAGGAACTGGCCGGAGTCGTCGGACTGAAGTAATTCGGGCTGGCGTCGAAGATTCCGTCGCGGTCAAAGAAGAAGGCCGATCCGTGATATTTGGTGGTGCCCGATTTGATCGAGTTCTGCAGGATGGCGCCGCCCGCTCTGCCGAATTCGGCCGGGGCAACCGAGTTGGTCACGCGGAACTCCTGCATGTCGTCCACAGGCGTGATGAGAACCGTGCTGTTGACCAGCGATTCATTGTTATCCAGGCCGTCCAGCTCAAAGTTGTTCGACTGCTGGCGCAGTCCGTTGGCCGAAATTGCCGTGCCGCCTGTCTCCATGTCTCGCCAGGTCTCGGCATTGCCGCTGGCGCCCGATGCATCGCTGCCGAAGGCGCCGCGCGTGATGCCTGGCACCAGCATAGCGAGCTGCGTGTAGTTGCGCCCATTGAGCGGAAGCTCGGCTATTTGCTCTGCCTCGACCACGTTGCCGGTCGAAGAGGTCGTCGTGTCCACGATCGGCGCGGCGTCCGTGACGACAACAGTTGAGGTTGCCCCACCCGGCTTCAACCCGAATTTGAGCGTCTGCACCTGCGAGACATCCAAGGTCAGATTCTGTGCTGTGGTTTGAAATCCCTTGGCGGTGACCGTGGCCTGGTAGTTGCCGCGAATCAGCGCTTCAAAATGGAAGTTGCCGGTGGCATCGCTTACGGCTGTCTGCGTCAGGCCGGTGTCCAGGCTGAGCAGTTGGATAGAAGCGGCAGGAATCGCCGCACCGGTTTGATCCTGAACTGTACCTCGAATGCTCGCCAGATCGGTCTGGGCGAAGAGACTGGGCACCATCAGGAACGGCAGCAGAACCGCAACTGCCAAGAACAGCTTGCCAAAACAGCGCTCTCCGTTAGATAGTAGGGTGCTTCTTTTGTACATCACAAAGTCCTCCAAAGTGCGGTTAACGTTTCCGGTCCGGGGCTTCGGCAGGTTCAACGCCTCACCTCTGTAACCAAACCCGACAACACACCTTCGACATAGCGACGGTCAATTCACACTACGCCAATTTGGCGTCATTTCATGATCTCCTGGTAAATCATTTGTTTATGAATCTTTGAGGGTGCACATCTCCTCAAGATGGGGCGATTTTTCAGCCCATCAACATGGGCGTGAGGGCAGTCTGATCCCTTTCCGGTATACTGCGGGGCAGGGTTCGCCGGGCATTCATGGCAACGGAACAGCAAAGCAACGGCGCCAAGCGGCTACAGTTCGGCATCTTTGAAGCCGATCTGCAGACCGGAGAACTGCGCCGTTCCGGTGTGCGCGTCCGGCTTCAGGGCCAGCCTTTCAAACTGCTTGCGGCCCTGCTTGAGCAGCCCGGCGAAGTCGTATCCCGCGAAGCCCTTCAGCAGCGGCTTTGGGATCCGGAAACGACCGTCGACTTCGATCACAGCCTGGGAATTGCAGTGAACAAGCTACGCGAGGCTCTGGGCGATCACGCTGAGAATCCGCGGTTTGTGGAAACACTGGCCAAGCGGGGTTACCGATTCATTGCGCCGGTCAAGACAGTTGAGCCGCAAACCTCGTCAACCCCAGGGGATGTCCTGGTAGCCGTCGCCTCCCTCTCTCCGCGAAAAGCTGGAATCGTCCTCCGGCATTGGATTGCGGCATCGTTGGCATGCGTTTGCGTTTTGCTGGTGCTTTCTCTGCTTCTTCGCCCGCCCGCCCGCAAGCCTTACCGCGTTGTGCAAGTCACCTATTCCGGGCAGGTGCTCACCAACAATCTGAACGATCTGGATGTGGAGAGCTTCTCCAGCTCAGTGAGCGACGGCACGCGGCTCTACTTCTCTCATATGGATAAGGGAAATCCGGTGCTGGCGGTGGCATTGGCCGCCAATGGCGAGATCAGTCACTTCAACCTGCCGTCAGAGATTGGATCTCCGTTGATTGGGTCGCTTTCGCCGGACGGGTCCAAGTTGATTATTCACAGTCATCTGCAGGCAGATCCGGAGCAGCCGCTGTGGATTGTTCCGACGCTGAACGGCGATGCCCGCCGCGTGCCCAACGTGCTGGCTCACGACGCAACCTGGATGCCCGACGGGCGTCGCCTGCTCATCGCCAACGGCAACGACCTGACGATTGTTGGAGCCGATGGCAGCGAACCGCACAAGTTGATCACCACGGCGGGACTGGCCTTTTGGCTGCGCTGGTCGCCGGATGGACGGCGTTTGCGGTTCACGCTCCGCGAAGCCAAGCGCCAAACCACCGAGTTGTGGGAAGTGGCGGCGGATGGCGGAAATCCACATCCTCTGCTGCCCGGCTGGAGCCAGCCAGCTTCAGAATGTTGTGGAAGCTGGACCTCCGATGGAATGGATTTTGTCTTCCAGTCCTGGCACAACGCGAACGGCCACAGCGAGATTTGGGCGTTGCGGGAGCGGCCCTGGTTCCTGAAGGATCGCGAGCCCAGGCAAATCACCAATGGCCCGCTCGACTATGAGGCGCCCAGCACATCGCCGGGGAGCCATCGCGTCTACTTTATCGGAGTCAACTCCCAGATCGAGTTGCTGCACGCGCTGCCAAGGTCTTCAGTTTTCACAGCTTTGGATCAGGATTTGAGCGCGGCGGACCTGGCCGAATACTCGCCTGACGGGCAATGGGTGGCATGGCTGAATGCTTCCGACGGTTCCCTCTGGCGAAGCCGGGTGGATGGCAGCGACCGCATCGAATTGACCACTCCGCCACTTCGGATTTTCAGCATGAAGTGGTCCCCGGACGATAAGCGCCTGGCGCTGATGGCGGAGGAACCAGGAAAGCCCTGGAAACTGTATTTGATGGACGCGGAGGGTGGAAAACTCACGCCCGCACTCAACGAAGACCGCAACGAGGCTGATCCTGACTGGTCGGCAGATGGCCAGTCGATCGTCTTTGGCCGACTGCCTGATCGCATGGACAACGGTCAGCCCAAAGCCATCTACCTGTTGAATCTAACAACCCATAAGGTGACGGAGATTCCCGGCTCGACCGGACTGTTCAGCCCACGTCTCTCTCCCGATGGCCGCTACATCGCCGCAATCCGCCTGGATCAGAAGGCTCTGCTCCTGTTTGACCGGGGGCAAGAGCGTTGGAGCACCCTCACCACCCATGGAGTTGGAGACCCAACCTGGTCCCACGACGGCCGGCTACTCTATTTCCAGGATTTTCTTGAGACGGGCAAGCCTATCTACCGCATTGCCGTTCCCTCGGGACAGCCGGAACAGGTGTGCACCATCGAAAACCTGCGCCCCATTGCCGCCACCGATTACCGTCTGATCGGCCTGGCGCCCGGCGATTTGCCCATGGTCAGCGCAAGAACATCCACCGTCAACCTCTACAGCGTCGACTTGAACGAGCAGTGAGCCAATTGCTTATCGGAAAGCCCGCCCCTGCACCTGTCCCGATCCTTCTTTCAATGTGAGCAGTTGGTTGGCTGCGACAGACTTCATGGTCTCGACCAGCCCCGACGGCCAATGGATCTCGACGTCCACTGTCGTTGCGGCGCCAAGCCCGAAGTGCAGCCGCGGATCGTTTGACGACAAAAAGCTGGACTGGCTCAATAACTCCTGAGCCTGCACCTTGCCCGAGTAACGCACAAGCACACGTGCGCCAATCGCGCTGCGGTTGCTCTTGGTGCCCTCGAGGCGGATCTTGATCCAATGGTTGCCGGGCGGAGCGTCGTTGCGGAGCAGCGTCGGCGGCTCATTCACATTCATGATGAGCACGTCGATGTCCCCATCGTTGTCGAAATCGCCAAAGGCGGCGCCACGGCTACAGTGACGCGCACTGATGCCGGCGCCGGCTTCCGGGCCCAGCTCAACAAATGTCCCGTCGCCCTGGTTGCGAAAGAGGATACGCGGGGTGCGTGCCGGAAAAGCCGGCAGGACGCGGTCAACCTCCGGGTAGACAGTGCCCGTGGAGAGCAGGATGTCAGGATAACCATCATTGTCAAAGTCGGCGAACCCCGCGCCAAAGCAGAGAAAGCGGGTTTCCCCGTTGAGACCGGCCCGGATGGTCACGTCGTCGAAATAGCCTTTGCCGTCGTTACGGTAGAGGCCGGTAGCTTGATTGTAGTAGTGAGTCTTGAGCAGGTCGGTATGGCCGTCGAGGTTGTAGTCTCCCGCGGCGGCGCCCATGCCGCCCATCTGACGGCCGTCGCCACTGAGAGCGACGCCGCGAAACAAAGCCTCTTCACGAAAGGTGCCGTCGCGGTTGTTCATCAGCAGCAGAGAGGGCGTTGAATCGCAGACCACGAAGATATCCGGCCAACCGTCCTCGTCCGCATCGATGGAGACGACTGTGAGTCCATAGGAACCGCGGAACCCTGAAACGCCGGACTCTCTGGAAACATCCGCAAAGGTGCCGTCGCCGTTGTTGCGGTAGAGGTAGTTTTGGGCCTTGGGTAGGCCCAAGGGGCCGCAAAGGGTGGGTACGCCCTGGAAGTTGCAGTTGGGCACGGCCAATGAGGGCTTGGGAGCAGTGGCCACATCGATTTCGAGGTAGTTTGACACAAAAAGATCGAGCAGGCCGTCGCGATTGTAATCGACAAAGGCGCAGCCGGTGCTGTAGCGGGTCGCGGGATAAAGCAGCCCGGCCTTGGCTGTCACGTTCGTAAAGGTTCCGTCGCCGTTGTTGCGATAGAGGCGATTCTGCCCATAGTAGGTGAGGAAGAGATCTTCAAAGCCGTCGTTGTTATAGTCGCCCACGCAGACGCCCTGAGCCCAGCCCGTGTCGAGCAGGCCGGCGATGGCTGTTACGTCGGAGAAGGTGCCGTCGCGGTTGTTCTTGTAAAGGCGGTTGCTGGCATTGGGCGGAGTGTCCTTGAGCCTTCGTCCGCAGAGGATGAAGATGTCCATCCAACCGTCATTGTCGTAGTCGATGAAGGCGCAGCCGCTGGCCATGGATTCGAAGATGTAGGTGAAGCTGTCGGGCTCGCCGTAGACCATCGTTGCGGTCAGGCCTGCGGCGTGGGCCACATCCGCAAAACGAGAGAACGGCGCCGCTGTCTTACCCGCCGCGCGCAGTCCGCCAGAGATGAGAACGGGAGCGAGAGCCGCGGGAATGGTATGCAACAGACGACGTCGCGTCCACTGGCCGGTCTTCTTGTTGCCCATCATAGCCAGCATCCTTCCGGAGGCATGACTTCGCTTGGATTAGTGCTGGCCCTGCGCGTCAGCGAGCTTCTGGCTGAGTTCGAGAGCGGCTTTATTATCTGGCTCAATCTTGAGTGCGTTGGCCACGGCATCCTGGGCTTCCTGGAATCGGGACTCCATACCGAGCGTCGCGGCCAAGGCGACCCATGCCTGAATGTAGTTTGGAGCAGCCTTTAACGCCAGCCTGAATTGCTGTTCAGCCGCGGCATTGTCGCCCTCGCGGGTTTCCAGATAGCCAAGCTGGTATTGTGCGGGGGCAAATTCCGGATCGGCCTCGATGGCCTGCTGCAACGCGGTTCGCTCGCCCGCGGTATCGCCCAGTTCGCCCAGAACGACGGCGAGCCGGTTGGCAAGCGCGGGGTTGCCAGGGAGCGCGGCGCTGGCTTCGCGAAACAGATCGGCAGCTTTGCGATTGTCTCCGGCCTTGACCGCCTCTTCAGCCTGCGTCGATTTCAGTATGGCCAGAGATTTGTCCGATTCTTCCTTTAATCTCTGCTGGTAGAGTTTGAGTTGTTCCTGCGCCTCTTCTGTTTCTCCCAGCGTGCGCAGAACCTTGGCCAGTTCGAAGCGGACTTCCGGTTCGTTTGCACCGAGCTCGATGGCCTTCTTGAACTGCTCCCTGGCTCCGGCAGCGTCCTGAAGCTGCTCAAGCACGACGCCAAGATTGAAGTGGGAGTTATAGAAGTTGGGGTTCAGAGCCACCGATTCCTCAAGGTGTTTGCGGGCCGCGGCAAAGTCTCCCGCCCCGCGCTCCAAGATGCCATTCAGATAAAGAAAATCAGGATCGTGTGGGGCGAGGGCCAGCAGTTTGCGGCCCAGTGGCGCCGCGACTTGGTTGTCCCCGTTGATGATCAGGGTCCGCAAATAGATGCGCTGTGCCTCGATGTCGCGGGGCTTCTGGCGTGCCTGTTTTTCGGCCAGTGCTTGCGCGGCCTCGCTATGCGCTACATGGATGTCGAGAGATACCAGCGCTCCTGTGAGGCCGTCGGAGTTCGGATAGGTCTTCAGTCCTTCGGTCAACACCTTTTGAGCTTCATCGAACATGTCCGCCATCCTGTAGGCAATGGCTAGATCGAGAGTCAGGTTCTCGTCGAGCGGCACGGAGCGAAGACGGCGGATGACCGTCCCGTAATCGCCGGCCGCGATAAGGCCCTTCGCCAGCCCGTCGAGCGCCTTCTTCGAGGCAGGGTCGATCTTGAGCGCGGACTGAAAGGCTTCCACGGCACAGTTTGCTTCCTTGTTTTCGAGGAACCAATTGCCCGACAGCTCATAGGCGTCCGAGGTGGGAGCGGAGTGAAGCCGAGCCTCCAACTCGCGCGGACCTGAGCACGTTTCCGCTGCGGCAGATAAGGATGCACCCAGACTGGCCGCACCCACGCACAACACAAGAACCAACCCGGTCCAGGTGCGCACCGGAACAACAGAAATACGGTAGATTGAACTCTCCGAACCAATCAGGCGCATGATTTCCAGATCCCGAGGATAATTGAGCAGCTGGGACCCATGCAACCAAGGGTCGCATGGTATCGCTACGTTGCCGATAAGCTGCATCCCTGGATCTAGTCCATCGGAAGTGAGAGTCCTCCGATAGCGATCCGCCGCGGAAAACTCGGCCAAAATGCTTTGGGAATCTCGATCTGCGGGATCCGGTTTGTGCCCGATTGACGGACATGTTTGCCGCTAGTACTACAGTTGTAGATCGGAAATTTCGGAGGGAGCAGGGGGGTTTCAACCCCCTGAAAGAGAGCCAAATAACGAGGCCTTTAGGCCCGGGCCCTTGTCACTTTTCCGGCACAGGCCGCAAGTTCAACTGTAGTACTAAACGCAATTTAGCATTGGCTTTCCGGATTGCTAGCTCGCCAGCCGCCTGGCAGTCTGAATGCGGATGGACACATGGACCAGGCTGAGCGCGGCGGGGGTGACGCCGGGGATGCGGCTGGCCTGGCCAATGGTGATCGGGCGAACACGCTCCAGCGTCTCAAGCATCTCGCGCGAAAGGCCGCTGATGGCGGCGTATTCAATCCACTCGGGAATGGCGACAGACTCGGCGGCCTTCAGCTTTTCGATCGACTTCTTTTGCTGTTCCAGGTAGCCGGCAAACTTGATCTCCGTCTCGACGGCGCGGGCCTCATTGCGCAGGATGGCCGGCAGGAGGGCAGTTCTCTTCTCTGCGGGTTGGCCGCGATCCAGGGCTAGCGCGGCGGAAAATTCCGCAAGCAAAGGCTCCTGCGCAAGGAATTCGCGCATCGCGCCCAGAACAGGCTCGATGGTCACCTCGGGGCGCTTGAGCAGTTGCGCCCAGGTGAGGCCGGCGGTGGCCGTGAGCGCGCCCAGGCCGGCGGCGGACAGACGGGCGGGATCCACTTTTTGTGAGGTCAAGAGGCGCTCAAGCACGGCCATTCTGGCTTGCTTTTGCTCGTACTCCGCCCAGGCCTCGTCGCCGATGAGACCGAGGCTGCGGCCATAGGGGGTCAATCGGCGGTCGGCGTTGTCGATGCGCAGGTGAAGGCGGAACTCGGCGCGCGAAGTAAACATGCGATAAGGCTCGTTGGTGCCTTTGGAGATAAGGTCGTCGATGAGGATGCCGGTGTAGCCTTCGGTCCGGTCCATGGTGAACGGCGGCAGCCCCTTGAGCCAGAGCGCGGCGTTGATGCCGGCCATGATGCCCTGGCAGGCTGCTTCTTCATATCCACTGGTCCCGTTGATCTGGCCGGCCAGGTAGAGCCCCTCCATCTGCTTGACCTTCAGGCATCGGTCCAGTTCGGTGGCGTCCACGCTGTCATATTCGATGGCGTAGCCGGGGCGCAGCATTTCAGCCTCTTCGAGGCCGGGAATGGAGCGCACAATCTGCCACTGCACTTCCATGGGCAGCGATGTGGACATGCCGTTGACATAGACCTCATGCGTGTTCAAGCCTTCGGGTTCCAGGAAGAACTGGTGCTGGGTCTTGTCAGGGAATTTGACGATCTTGTCTTCGATGGACGGGCAATAGCGGGGACCGATGCCCTCGATCTGGCCCGAATACATGGCGGAACGGCCCACATTTTCGCGGATGATGCGAAGGGTTTCCGGGGTGGTGAACGCGATGTGGCAGCTTACCTGCGGCTGGACGATTTTCTTTGTCCGGAAACTGAACGGAGTGGGGTCTGCGTCGCCGGGTTGCTCGTCGAACGCGTCCCAGCGGATCGTCCGGCCATCGAGACGAGGAGGCGTGCCGGTCTTGAGGCGGCAGGTTCTGAGGCCCAGCGCACGGAGGGCCTCGCCGAGGAGGACAGAGGCTGGCTCGCCGCTGCGGCCGGCGGGATAGCGCTCTTCGCCGCAATGGATGAGGCCATTCAAGAATGTGCCGGTGGTGATGATGGTTGCGCCGGCGAGCAGGCGGCGGCCATCGCGCAGTTTCAAACCCAAGACGCGGCGACGCGTGCGAACGGGGCGAGGCAACTCGCCGAGTTCCTCGTCTGTTCCCTGTTCCCTGTTCCCTGTTTCCTGCTCTATCACCAGGTCCACCACCTCAGCCTGCCGGATGTGGAGGCCGGGCTGGGATTCAAGCACCTCGCGCATCTTTACGCGGTAGAGCTGCTTGTCGCACTGGGCGCGCGGACTCCAGACGGCGGGACCGCGAGATGTGTTGAGGAGGCGAAACTGGATGCCAACGGCATCGGCCACTTCTCCCATGACGCCGCCGAGAGCGTCCACTTCGCGCACCAGATGGCCCTTGGCCACGCCGCCGATAGCAGGATTGCAGCTCATCTGGGCGATCAGGTCGAGGTTCATGGTGATGATCGCTGTCCTGAGGCCCATGCGCGCAGCCGCCATGGCCGCCTCGCACCCGGCGTGCCCGGCGCCGACCACCACCACATCGTATTGTTCGGTAAATGCCATTCAGCTTTATTCTACGGATTCTTGGGAGACGATGCAGGATGACCGCCTTGGTGCGGGACTACGCTTGTGGGATGATTGCGCTTGGGGAGCGCAAACGTCACGCAGCCTGCAATTCCAAAATGATCGCGGCGCCGCGGGGTTCCAGGTTGACGGCGGAGGCGCGGCCGTTGTGGTCGCGGAGGATGGTGGCGCAGAGGCTCAGGCCCAGGCCGGCTGTTTCTCCGTTCGGCTGTGCGGAAGCGTAGGGGTCGAAGGCGCGATCCGGCTGGAGGAAGCCGGGACCGGAGTGAGCCACCAGAATCTGCACCAGGTTTCCCTCGCTGGTTGCCTCCAGACGGATGGTCTTGGGGTCGGCGAAGGACGGGGCTGCGGCCGGGCCCTGAGCCGGATTCGGGCGATCGACCGCTTCAATGGCAAACTGTAGACAATGGAGCACGGCGTGGCGCAGATGCTGGGCGTGGCACAGGACCATGGGCAGCGAAGGGGCGATGCTGAGCCGGAAATCGATGGAGCGCTGCAGGAACTCGGGGCGGTGGAGTTCTTCCATATCGGCGAGCAGCTCGGACACAGAAACGGCGGTCAACTGGTCGCTTTGGTGGCGCGAGATGCGGGAGAGGCTCTCCAGCGTGGTTTTCATGCGGCGCGCTTCGGTGAGGATTGCCCCGACGGCTTTCCGGTCAGGCGTTTCGAGCGATGTTCCCTCATCGAGCAGCGAGGCGTAGCCCAGGACCACGGTGAGGGGATTGTTCAACTGTTCAGCGACGTTGGCGGCCAACTGGCCCAGGCCGGCGAACTTCTCCGAGTCGATGAGCTTTTCAAACATCATGGTCTGGCTGCGCGTGGCTTGCAATCGAGTGGTGAGCATCTCGACGGGCAGCAAATCGTCGGCGTGGAGCTGGTTTTGAAAAGGGCCATGGAGGCTGCCCCGCGGATTGCGTATTCCGGCAAGCAGCAGAGCGCCCTCAGTGCCCGAGCGGCCAGCCATGGGCACGGCGAGGGCGGCGGTGAAGCGCAGGCGCTTGAGGTCGTCGCCGGGGATGAGCCAGGGAGTGAGGTCGAGGTTGACGGTCAGTGCATGCGCGGCGACGGATGGCGCCGATCCTGGCTCGAGGAACCCCGCGGCGGGAATCCGCGCGGCAAGGCTGTCAAGGGCCTTGGCGGTGGCGGCGTCCAGCCCGGCAGCCCCGGCCAGGCGATACTGGCCCCCGCTTTGCAGCAGCAAGGCGGCCTGGGCAAACCGGCTGTTCTGCACCACGGTTTGGCAGATTTCTTCACCTTGGCGGTCAAAGTCCTCGACCCGGCGCCGCGAGAGGATCAGGTCGGTATAGGCCTCGAACTCGCGGCGGGCCCTGCGCTCGCGCTGCTGGGCGGCCTGGTTAAGGGCCAGTTGGTCCTCGAGGGCCAGCAGAATCATACCCACCGCCGCGACGACTTTGGAAAGGATGATAAAACGGGACACGTTGGCGTCGAGTATGGGATGGATATCGGCCCCAGGAAAGATCCCCACGATGGTTAGCGACCAACCCACGAAGCCCAGCACGCTCAGGACTACGCCCGGCGAGATGCGCCGGAAGACAAAAATGAGCAGCAAGGCGGTCATCAAGTGAATGGCGCACTCAACATAGATCAAGGACCATGCGCCTCCCGAGGCCATGCAGATCCAAAGGCCGAGAGAGCCCAACACAACGCAACTGAGAATTCCCAGCCAGAGGGGCATGCTTCCCTTTGCAGCGCCCCAAAAGCAGCCGGCAACGAGGGAGATGGCTAGCAGGGCAGGAAAGATTAGAAACAGCGATCCAATCGGCTGTATGTCGTGAAAAACACCATTGAAGAGAATCGAATAGATCACCAGGGGAATCGTGAAGGGAACGACGTAAAGGACATTGAACCGGCCGATGCGAAAGCGCTGCGGTGAAAGGGAGGCAAGAAAGAAGGCAGAGCTGATCAGGATCGACGTCTGGCCGGCTGCCGCGACCCAGGGATGCAAGCCGTTTGAGAGATTCCAGGACCCCAGATTGTAGAGCTGGAGCATTCGGATAATGGCGAAAAGAAAGCCCAGGAACCAGAGCAGAGTGCGGGCGTCCCGAAAGCGCAAGTATAGATAGCCGAAGGCGGGCAGCAGGAGCACAGTCAGCATCAGCGCAGGAACCTGGTAGTAATCGGGCATGGGAGTCGAGAATCTCCTTCCGTGCTCTTCCGCGAAAGACGTGGCCGCCTTGACGGTAGCAGGCCCACACCCCTGGAAAGCTCTTCAGGAACGGCAGGCCGGTTGCGAGACCGCACCGGGCTCAGGCAGAATCCTGTGATCCCTGTCGAATCCAGGCAAAGCCGCAGCGGGTACCGCTACAGCGGCTCGCGCAATCGCCGGGTGTCACGCTCTTTGATTCTGGAATTATCCAGGCTGCCTGTACATGCGTCTAATGTTGTAGATTGGCGAGAGATCAGAGGGACCGGTGTGCGATCCGGAAGCGGGTTCGAGAGTTACGGGAGGAGAAAACAGGGTGCGAAATCGATGGTTGATGGCGTTGCTGCTAACGGGGTACGCTCTGGCCGGATGCGCTCTGGCGGCCGCGGCACAGGAGAAGGATACCTTTACGCCGATGGCGCTCGATTCGGGATTCGGACGCATGGACATCTCCGCGCCGGCCGTGGCTCCGGAGGAGATCATCAAGCAGTTTGCCGCCAAGGAGAGCGAGTTTCAACGGGCGCTGAACCACTATACCTATCGCCGCATCGCCCGCGTCCAGACCGTAGACGACGACAACAAGGTGGATGGCGAGTACTACGAAGTGGACGACGTGATCTTCGACCCAACAGGCAATCGCACGGAAAAGGTGGTCTACGCGCCGGAAAACACGTTGCAGCGGGTCATGATGTCGCCATCCGATCTTCAGGACATCCAGCACGGATACCCGTTTGTTCTAACCGCCGAGGATATCGTCCAGTACGACGTGAAGTACGTGGGGCGGCAAAAGGTGGACGAGGTGGACTGCTACGTTTTCGACGTAAGCCCCAAAGTCATCGAGAAGAAAAAGCGGTACCTGCTGGGCCGTATCTGGGTGGACGCGACCGACTTGCAAATTGTGGTGACCAACGGGAGGATGGTTCCCGACGACACGCGTAAAGGCAGCGAAGACCTGCATCCGCCGTTCATGACTTGGCGGCAGCAGGTGGACGGGCATTATTGGTTCCCGGTGTACACCAAGGGCGAGGGCATCCTGCACTTCAGCGGGGGCAACGGATACTTGGCTCAGGATGTGCATATGCGCGACACGGTCAAGTACTCCGACTACAAGCAGTTCGGGTCTACGACGAAGATCATTTATGAGGGGCAGGATATTTCGGCGCCGGAAAAGGAACCTGTCGCGCAGCCGAAGAAATAGCTTTCAGCTCCCCCGGCATCTCAATAGAACAAATACTTCCGCCAGCGATCGTCTCCGCGCCCCAGCATCCGCATGATCTGGCGGCTGGTGTGGAGCGAGAACGGCCTTGGGTCGCGCAAGAGAATCATGTCGTCGATCTCATGCAACATGCGGTTGCCCTTGCGGCGGTTGCAGGCGTGGCAGCAGGCTACGAGGTTTTCCCATGTGGAGTTGCCGCCGCGCGAACGGGGAATCACGTGGTCCAGCGTGAGTTCGCCGGAGGGCAGCAGGACGCCGCAGTACTGGCAGGTGTTGCGATCGCGCAGCAGGATGTTCTTGCGCGAGAGGGCACGGGTCTGGTGCGGGATGCGGCGGTACTCCAAAAGCCGGATCACCGAGGGCATGGCGATGCGGCTGCGCTGGGCATGGAAGATGAGGCCGTGCTCTTCTTCAGTGCGGGCGATGCCCTTGAGCACCAGGACCAGGGCACGGCGCGCGCCGCAGATGTTGATGGGCTCATAGGATGCGTTGAGCACCAGAACAGGCATCTGCAGCATGTGAACCGGCTGGACGGCCGCGTAGTCCCCGGCATACGCCGCCGCGGCCTTGGCGATGGACTTCTGCTTACGGGCATGAATCATAGCTTTTCCCAGCGACATCTCTTATCCCCTCGTCAAAAAGATGGTTGGTCTTGCGATGAGTAAATGCTTGCCGAGTGCGCGGGAGCAGCAGGCGAGTTGCCGGGCAGTCCAGGGTCCAAATGGACTGGTCCTGGTTCGTGGGGTGGAAGGCCTGGGCTGTTCTCCTCACCATTCAAGGAGGAGCCCTGTCGGATGTCGTATATGCGGCGCGCCCTGGCCAGCGTGGCCACCCACACTGTGGCTGCACCTGCCTGGACCAGCGCCTGTGCGGCGGCGCGAGCGGTTGCGCCGGTGGTGAAGATATCGTCGATGAGCAGAATATGCCGGGCCGTGACTTCGGACGGATCGGAGACCGTGAAGGCGCCGCGCACATTGATGCGGCGCTGGTGCGGGCTGAGGCCGGCCTGGCTGCCCGTGGCGCGCAGCCGCATGAGGGTGCTGGAGGCCAGCGTGAGCCTCCACTCGGGGTGGGATTTGCGGAGAAAACCGAGGGCGTGCTCGGCCAGCGACCGAGCCTGGTTGAAGCCGCGCTGGGCATACTTTGACCGGTGCAGCGGCACGGGAACCACCAGCATCTCGGCGGGCGCCTCGGCCGCCAACTGGGCTATGGCCTCAGCCAGCATCCGGCCCAGCCCGTGTGCCGCCGGATGAAGCCGGTCGTATTTGAGGGCGTGGATGGCCGCTTTCATGCGGCCCTGATAAATCCCGAAGGCCACGGCCCGCTCAAAAGGCGGAGGCGCCAGGCGGCATGCCCGGCAAAGCGCAGGGGACAAAGAGCCCTCCGGCGCGTCGAGCGAGTCGCCGCAGCGCAGGCACTGGGGTCCGCTCTGGACGGGAAATTCTGTCCAGCAAACATCGCAAATTGGCACAGAGGAGAGCTGCGGCAGAGGGGAACCGCAGAGGGCACAAAAGGCAGGAAGAAGGGCACAACCGATAGCATCCATGGGACTTCGAAGCACGCGAGCCACAGCGCGCCATCGGGAAGTCTCCGATGGTGGAACGTCGAACGTCAGTGAACCGGAGTCCCTGCGGAAGACGCACCTCACTTGGGTTGGCGCGGCTGAATGCGCGCCGCCTTGCGGACAGTATACCCGGACCGGGCGAACGATTCCACGGCAATTGATGAAGACAGTTGTCAGTCTTCAGCGATCAGTGATCAGTTTTCAGTGGTCAGACGTGAGCATCCGCGGTCAAAGGGATTCCGGCGATCTGGATGCGTACGCCTGTTCCTGCTCGCCGATCAGGCCGGCGGAGGCCACCCATCTGGCCTCCGTCGGCTTGATTCTTGCGGCTAGATCAGATTGCGGTCCTCGACGACTACGACCTTGCGATTCTCGCGTTCGGCTTCCAGGTTGGCTTCGTGCGATGCCTTGACGTTAGCCTGCGCATCGCGGGCCGCGTCCTTGGCCTGGCCCCAACTGTTTTGGACTTTGCCTTTTACCTGTTGAACAGCGCCTTCGACCTGGGTTCTGGTGTCGCCGGTCAAGTTTCCCACCTTGCGCTTGGCGCCTCCCACAACGTCGTTGATCGTGCCGACTACTCTATCTTTGTCCATGTTTCCACGCTCCTGGAGTTCAGTAGTTCACGAGATAGCGGCGGCCGACAGTTCAATAAGAACCACAAACGGCGGCCAAGGGGGCTTTCGCCCGCAAAGGCATCGCTTCCTGGAGCAAGCGCCTCGATTGGCCTATGATTCTGAAACTAGAGCATTTTCAACTCAAGTGTTAACACGCCGGCTGTGCCCCATCCATTGTGCGTCCTTTGCACAATGGGTGGGCGGGCTATGATGTCCATCTCGACGGTAAAGAGTTAACCCGAATGCGCCCTAGTACTACAGTTGTACTTGCGGCCTGTGCCGGAAAAGTGACAAGGGCCCGGGCCTAAAGGCCTCGTTATTTGGCTCTCTTTCAGGGGGTTGAAACCCCCTGCTCCCTCCGAAATTTCCGATCTACAACTGTAGTACTAGCTGGTGCGTTCTTCACCGGCCGGCCGCGATTCCCTGCCTCACTTCTCTACTGGGCCGGGAGGGGTTCGCTTTTGGCGCGTGGTCCAGCCTGTTTTTATCTTTTCGTATGTGGCCTGCATTTCATCCAGTTCCAAATCGCTGAGTCTCTCAATATCGATCATTTGATTTCGCGCAGAATCCATGGCCCGGATCAGTTCATTGAGCTTCAGATTGATGGCGCGGGAGTCGCGATTTTGAGTGCTTTGGATCAGGAGGACCATCAGGAAGGTCGCAATACCCGTTCCTGTGTTGATGGCCTGTGCCCATGTTTGTGAGAAATGAAGTACAGGTCCAGTGGCAGCCCATGCAACGACCACCAGGCCCGCGGCAGCAAATGCCCACGTAGAGCCGAGCCAGCCGGAAGCCGCGGCAGCGAATCGACCGAAGTGGTCGTGAACGGTCCGGTCTTTGGGCGCGGTTGGGATCGGGGTCGCGACGGGTGCTTCGATTGCTGGTTTATTCATCGGTTTTGTCTCCCTCATTTATCTGTTCATTGACGATATGCCTGCGATCCTCGGCCGGTCTGTCGCAAATGGAGCACCAGGTCTCTGACTGCTTGTTGTTGTACCAAGACTGGGTGCCCCACCCTCGGCGCGCCTCTGTTCTTGCGCCCAGGGCGGGATGCCACAGCACTCAATCGCCACGCACGAAATCAAGCGGTCAGAGACCTGGCGCGCTACCCGGCGGCGCCCATTACGATACACTTCAACCTGTGGAGGACTCTCGTTGCTGTTGGTTCGCGGACTGTTTTCCGGCATCCTGATTGCGGCCCTATCGATTCCCGGCGATTGCTGGGCGCGGCAGGCGCAAGAGGGAAGCGGCAAAGGCGGGGTTGGTCCCACTTCCAGTGTGCTGATCGCCACTCCTGTTGTGCGCGATGAACCCGGAAGCCAACCGGCGCCCCAACAGGCTCAGCCGCAGCAGGGCATGAGCGGGATTGCCGGGGGCATCGGAGCTGCCCCGGTCTACGACGAACATAAGCGGCCCATCACCGCGGGCGGCTTTGTGGATTCCGGACCGGTGATCTTCAAGGACATCACCAAATCCGCGGGGCTCTCCGGCTGGGTTCACAAGATGGGCGTGCCGGAAAAGAAGTTCATCGTTGAGACCAACGGATCGGGCGTCTGCCTGATCGATTACGACAACAGCGGCTGGCTGTCGATCTACCTGGTGAACGGCTCGACATTCGACGCGCTGGACGGCAAGGAAGAGGCGCCTCACGCGGCGCTGTTTCGGAACAACAAGGATGGCACCTTTACCGACGTGAGCGCCAAGGCGGGCGTGCAAAACGACCGCTGGGGTTATGGCTGCTCGGTTGCCGACTACGACAACGACGGCTGGCCTGACATCTATGTGGGCAACTACGGGAAGAACCGGCTCTACCACAACAACCACGACGGGACCTTCACAGACAAGGCGGAAACAGCCGGCGTGGCGCTTGGCAACTGGTCGCCCGGATCGGCCTGGGGAGACTACGACGGCGACGGGCTGCTGGACTTGTACGTGACCGGCTATGTGCACTTTGACCGCGACAACCTGCCTGTATCCGGCACCAAGGCAGTCGGGTATGCCAATTGCCTTTATCGGGGCGTGAATGTCAACTGCGGGCCGAGAGGCCTCAAGGGCGAGCCCGACCATCTCTTTCACAACAACGGCAACGGAACCTTCACCGATGTGACCGTGAAGGCCGGCGTCGAGGACAAGGAACGCTATTACGGGTTCAGCACGATCTTTGTGAGTCTCAACGGCGACGGCAAGCCGGACCTCGTCGTAGGCAACGACTCGGAGCCCAACTTTCTCTACATCAACAAGGGTGATGGAACCTTCGACGACCAGAGCTACGTGTCGGGATTCGCGCTCAACAAGGATGGGCGCGAGATCGCCTCAATGGGCATTGCGGTGGGCGACTACGAAAACAACGGGCTGATCGATTTTTTTGTGACCGACTTCGGCGACGACTACAAGGTGCTCTACCACAACGACGGCGACGCGAGCTTTACCGACGTGAGCTACAAGGCCGGAGTCGCACAGACCACGATCCCCTTTGTTGGCTGGGGCGACGGCTTCATCGACTACGACAACGACGGCTGGCTGGACCTTTTCATGGTGGACGGGCACGTCTATCCAGAGGTGGACCAGCACGATTGGGGCACGACCTTTGCCGAACGGCCCTTGTTGTTTCACAACGTACCCGATGTGAAGGGACGGAAGTTCGAATACGTTCCGCCGGTGAAGGACTCAGGGCTGGCGGTGGTCATCCCGGCGCGGGGAGCCGCGTTTGGCGACCTGTTCAACGACGGCAAAATCGATGTGATCGTCAACCCCATCGACGGGCCGCCCACGCTGCTGCGAAACGTGAGCCAGGACCATCATCACTGGGTGGAGCTGGGGCTGGTGGGCGGTGGCAAAACTGCAACAAGCAAAGGGAGTCCGCGCGACGCCACGTGCGCGACGGTTTATCTGAAGGCCAACGGCATGCGCATGCGCCAGGATGTGCTGGCCAGCGGCAGTTATATTTCGTCGAACGACCGGCGGCTGCACTTCGGGCTGGGGGATGCAACCGACGCTGGGACGGCGGAGATTCACTGGCCTTCCGGCGCCAGGGAGATGGTGAAGCTGCCCGCGGAGGACCGAATTTATACCATCACCGAGGGGCAGGGAATTACGGGCGCGCTCTGCGGCGGCGTGCCCTGCAAAACTGGATCCGCGGCCGGGGCTGCGCCCAAGGCCGAACCGCCGGACAACAAGAAGCCATAAGAATCGGATGCGCTCACCGGGGTGGATAGGGAAATCCACCCCGGTGGTGTTTGTCCTAAAAAACTCCGGCCATGTAAACCTCAACCGGATGGGGCCTTTCCGCTCTTGCGCCGCACTCGGCCAGCACGACGGGCGACAGCGTAATGACCGGACAGTGGGCATGGGCCAGCACCTTGTACACCACGCCGTGGCGGGTGATGGCAGCGAACGCCGATGCGCCCTGCGCTCCCAGCACGATCAGGTCGGCGAGCTGGGCTCTGGCCTGATAAAGGAGTTCCTCGGTCGGATCGCCGGGTACTACGATCGTCTGCACCGCAATCTTGCCTCTCAACTCGGGCGGAACGAGCGCGAACAGACTGGACTCAATCTGATCGATGGAACGGCCGGCGAGGACCTCTGCACGCTCCTGTGGCTTGATGACATGCTGCAGAATCAGGCGCGCGTTGTGCTGCGCGGCCAGTTCCGCGGCAAAGCGCGCGACCGTATAGCTGGCCACTTGGAGGCTTACCGCACACAGGATGTTTCGGGTGGCAAATTTGCGGTAGGCGCCATCCACCACATCGGGACCGACGATGCAAACAGGAACTTTGGCGGTACGCAGCACGGCCTCCGCCACCGAACCCACCAGCAGCTTGCCGATGGGGCCGGGAGAGTGAGTGCCCATGACGATGCGGTCGATCTCCCGCTCGTTCAGGAAGGCGAGAATCTGGTCGGCGGCCAATCCTGGCCTGACGATCACTTCGCATCGGAGGCCTGCCTCGCGTACGCGCTGTGCCAGAGGCTCAAGTTTTGTGATTTCGGTACGCGCGGCAGCGGCGTAGTCATAGTACCGGATACCCGAGGTCTCTGATGCGGCCACCACCAGCGTGTCATAGGCGTGGAAAAGGATAAGGTCCGCCCCGAACTCGGTGGCTTGCGCAAGTGCAAAGGCGAAAGCCTTCTCATTGGCGGGAATCTCGGAGGCAAAGAGAACGGTGGAGGGTTTGCTCCAACCTGGCTTGATAACGGCTGCCATGGGAACCTCCCAATACTAAAGGTGCGGCAATACAGTGGCAGATTCGGCATCGGATTGCGGTGCCGGGCGGCACATCAGAATGTGATCTAACTCACTCCGCAGGGGGGGGAGGATGCTTGTTGAGGCAGTTCAGCGATGATGGCTTTCCCCCTCCTTCCCCCATGTAGATGCGGGTTTCAGGAAGAGGATGCACTCGACACGGAATTGTGCGCGCTTTGCGGAGATTTGTCCAGTGGGAGAAAGCCGGGTCTGCCGATTGAGTGAGATCAAGTGATCCCAATCACAGCGCGCCCAGCACCGAGGCTGGTCTTCTGGAGCGGAACCGTAGCAGATTTATCGCTCGATCCCCCCTGCCGGAACCTTTCTGGCCGACTACGATTCGATGGAGGCTTTTCATGCAGCCGATGCACAATATCCCCGCCCGCGGCGGATTGAACTTTGACGAAACGCCGTTTCTGGCTATCTGGGAGGTCACGCAGTCGTGTGACCTGGCTTGCAAGCACTGTCGCGCGGCCGCCCAGCCGATTGCTCATCCGGATGAATTGACGAACGCGGAAGGCAAGGCGCTGATCGACCAGATCGCCGAAATGCACGTTCCCATCTTTGTGTTTACCGGCGGCGATCCGTTGAAACGAAAGGACGTATTCGAGCTGATCCGGTATGCGTCCGATAAAGGGGTGCAGGTTGCGGTGACGCCGAGCGCAACGCCGCTGCTGACGCGGGAGGCGATGTTCAAGCTGAAAGAGGCCGGCCTGGTGCGGCTGGGAATCTCGCTTGACGGATCGACGCCGGAGATTCACGATGCGTTCCGGGGACTTCCAGGGGCGTGGGAACGGACGATTCAGGCCATCGAATGGGCTAAAGAGGCGGGCATTCCGGTCCAGGTACACTCCACCATCAGCCGCCATAACGTACACGATCTGGACAACTTATGCGCACTCTTCGAGAAGCTGGCCATCGTCATGTGGAATGTGTTCTTCCTGGTTCCGGTGGGACGGGGACAACTTGGCGATCTGCTCAGCGGCGAGGAGTTCGAGAACGTTTTTGGCAAGATTTACGAGCTTTCGCACCGGGTGAACTTCCAGATCAAGACCACGGAAGCAATGCACTACCGGCGCTACCTGCTGCAGCACAACCTGGAAGAACGGCGCCTGGGTCACGGGCATCCGCACGGGGCAAGTGCTCATGATGCAGCGGGTTATGAAGCTGGAACGCCGACCAGGGACGCACAGACCCGCACCGTGGGCTGGGCTACGCGGCGGGTGAACGACGGCAAGGGGTTCCTGTTTGTGTCGCACACGGGCAATGTGTATCCGAGCGGGTTTCTGCCCATCCACGCGGGCAATATCAAGCAGACGCCTCTCCAGGACATCTACCGCAACGCGCCTATTTTCAAGTCGCTGCGCGACACCAGCAAGCTGGAAGGCAAGTGCGGCGCGTGCGAGTACAAAGAGATTTGCGGGGGCTCGCGGGCGCGGGCTTATGCGGTGACCGGCGACCCGCTGGCGCAGGAGCCGTGCTGCATTTACCAACCCAAGAACTGGGATCCGGAGCTTGAGAGCGAGGCGTCCGCTTTTGCGAATTCTCTGGGTGAAACTCTTCAAATCCTAAGCTGACAAGCCACGAAATTGATACGAAACGATGGCCTGAAACTCTCCGCTTTTGTGCAAATGGAGGGCTTCAGGCCATCGTTTTGTGGCAGATCAAGAAGAATCTTCTACCATCTTGGTTAGTGATTTTGGTACCGATTAGCACCGTCAGGAGGCTATGCGAAATAGCCCATCCAAAATGGACCTCGCATCCAACATCCCAACGATTTCTTGGACGCTCCAAACATGCCTAGAGACTCCAGCTTTCATCGCCGGAGTGACTCTGAGCGGTGGAAATCACTTGGCCCACTACCTAGTTGTTTTGAATTGCCGTCAGGTTCAACTTGGCCGCCACAATGGCTTCAGCCGCTTCGACGGCTTGGTCCAGGGTCATGTGGGTCGAATCCAGAAGAACGGCGTCCGGAGCCGGCCTGAGGGGCGAATCGGCGCGGTTGCGGTCCCGTTCATCGCGGGCGCGCAGGTCGCGGATCACCTCTTCCGGTTGCTGAGGCGGAGCAGGTCCCAGCTGGGCAGCTTGATCGTAGCGGCGCAGACCGCGCACTTCAGGAGCTGCGTCCAGGAAGATCTTGACTTCGGCATGGGGAAAGACGACGGTGCCGATGTCGCGGCCCTCCATGACCACTCCGCCTTCGGCGGCAAGCTGCTGTTGCAGGCCGACCATCCAGGCGCGAATGGCGGGAAAGACACTCACACGGGAGGCCGCATCGGTGACCGTGTGATTGCGGATGAGGCCGGTTACGTCCTCGTCGTCGAGGAAGACACGATTTTCCTGTTCGCCGGACTCGGGGGTGGCGGGGTCCGGTTTGCTGGATTCCAGGCGGATGGTGGTTTCAGCGGCCAGGCGCTCGAGGCCAGAACTCTCGTCCAAAGGCAGGTCCAAACGAAGCGCCTTGAGGGCGAAGGCGCGATACATGGCGCCCGTCTCGAGGTTGAGCAAACCAAAATGCCGGGCCAGATGCCGGGCGATGGTGCTCTTTCCCGCACCGGCCGGGCCATCAATGGCGACGATGATCTTGCGGCCGGGCTCAAAAGCGCACAACGGGCTATCTGCAAAACTCATGCGCGCTTCTTTGTCTCCTGATTGGACTGGGGCTTCGACTGGGACTTGGGCTTGGGCGGGGCGGTAAAGCCATACCTCTTGCTGTTCCCCGCCTTTGCGCCTGCCGTCAAAGCCGGTTCGCGGCTGCTGCGTGCCGGACGCGCATCGGGCCGCGAGTCTTGACGAGGGGCGCTGCCGTTGCGGGTTGCACTGGCGCTGCGTGGGCTTGCGCTGGGCTTGCCCGCTGTCTTGGTTCCGTTGGTGTGGCCGTTGCGCTGGCTCCACGCCGGAGCTGCAGACTTTGCAGTCCGCGCGCCTGAGGTGCCGTTGGTTGGGCGCGCGGCGCTGCCACTGGAATGGTTCCCGTTGCTGGAACCGTTGCCCGCGTGCGCTCCATTTTGCTTGCCGTTGACGCCCTTTGAAGCTTTCGCGCTCCAGCGAACGCCAGACCCCGCCCGGGAGCCAGTTGCTGTGCGCGTTCCGGCAGGTCGTGCCGCCGAGGGACGCACTTCGGCGCTTGTGCGCCGGGCGGGACGGCTGCCAGGCCTGCTGCCAGTGGACGATTGCGCCGGTTTGCGGTCACGGGAATGGGTGGCTGGGCGGCTGAAGTGGGGCCGTGCCGCAGCCGACTTCGCGGTGGAAGCGGGCTTGCGTGCAGCGGGAGTCCGCGGCAGGTGGGCATCAGATGAAATGTGCGAGTCTTTCGAGACGGGTGAGGCGTGTGAGACTGGCGACATGGGCGGGGCTGATGCGGCCAGCTTGGGCAGCTCAAGCTCATGTGCTTCTTCCTCACGATCCCGCGAGTGCAGGAAGTAGGCAGAGGCCGGCATGGACGAGCTTGTATAGCTGGAATAGGTGGTCGCAGGAGGAGCAAACTCCGGCAGCGTACCGGCGACGTAGAACTGAGGCGAGTGGCCCATTGAGATGGTGTGCACCTGGCGGGTAGCCACCAGGCCGCGAAGCACTTCACGGACCTTGCTGCGCGCGGTAAGAGGAGCCAGAAACAGTTCAACCTCTTCCATGCCGGCGGCGATGACTGCCTGCAGGTAGATGGAGGCAAGCACGGAGATCGCCGTGACCTGCGAGGTAGAAGCGCCTTCGGCAATGGCCTTTTGGAAACGGGTGCGCAGCAGTTGCCATTGGGCTGGCTGGCCGGGAGCCGAGACAACCGGAATGATGCGCAGTTGCTGCCAGAGCTCAGTGATGGCGCGCAGAACCGCGCCCTCGGTCACTTCCCTGCCCAGCGCATAGGTTAGAGCGGCGAGGGTGGTGTCGCCCGTCTCCAAATGCTTGTATGCCTGCACGGCCAGTTGCGAAACCTGGCGCGACCCGGTCAACTGCGGGCAGCGGCGCCAGTCGCGGTCGCCCCTGAGGGCATACACGTAGGGCAGAACCCAGGCTGCGACAACGAAGTCTGGCTGCTCGCCAGGCTGTCCCAACAGGTTCAGCCGAACTGCCACGCCGTCTGTCTCCAGGCGCACCAGCAGCTCTTCGGCCAATGCAATGTGTTTGGGATCGGGAGTCGCGTTCTGATGGCCGGCAACGGCCTCAACAAAGGACGGCGCGATCGACGAAGAAAACTGCCGTCTGGGCAGAAAGAGACACAAACCTGTCTCCTCAATCCACGTACGGGCATCTTCCAATGTGAGAGCCCCGTGTCCGTTCTGGCGCATCCTTTCGGCGCGCGACGCTTCCAATTGCTCTGCTGTCAAAGAAAAACCTCACTTCCAGGCTGGCATTTGCGCCGGGCTTCCCTCTCCCCTGAGAGGAGGGTAGCCACCTTCCCTATGTGTTAGATGCGATGGAAGGCCCGCTGGATCTCCTTCCAAGAATACAGCAAAGCTATTGGACGTCCATGCGGGCAACTAGTTGGGTGGCTAGTTTTTGCCAATTCCAACAGTAACCATTCCATACGAACCGGGTCAAGAGCCGTATTGACCTTGATGGCAGAATGGCAGGCGATGGAGGCGGCAATTCGCGCCCGGATGGCTTCAAGCTCCTCATTCTGCTTGGGTTCACCGGAATCTTCGGCAGATTGCTCGATGACCTCGGCCAGCACCCGCTCCAGGGCCGCTCCCTCCAGGCCAACAGGAGCCGCCTTGACCGCAAGTGTTTGTGGGCCAAAGGGTTCCACCTCAAAGCCGTTGCGATCAAGCTCTTCGGCGATGCGTGCGAACACAACCATCTGCCAGGGCTTTAGTTCCACCAGGACGGGCATCAGTAACCTTTGGCGCTGCACTTTCTCCACCTGGCGGTCCCTTAAAATTTTTTCAAAAAGTATGCGTTCGTGTGCCACATGCTGGTCGATGATCCACAATCCATCGTCTCCTGAGGCCAAAATGAACGACTCGCGCAACTGCGCCAGGGGGCGGAGCGAGCCCAGATGGTTGAGGTTGGCGGCTGCCCGCTCGGCCTCAACCTGGGCCGTGGCGGCCGCTGTTACTTCCGCGAGATTCGGTCCGTTGGCCGTTAAACCGGCGGGAGTTGGAGAACAACCGTCCATGGGCAACGGGCCAGGCGGCTGGAAAAGCGCTGCGGCGGCCTCGCCCCATGCTTGTTGATCCTGACCTCCCCATCCGCCTGGATTCAAGGCCCGGGCATCGAAAGGCAGCCTTCCGGGAACAGGCGAAGGGATCCGCGGGGTCAAGTGGAACGGTTCAGACGCACCGGCTGCGTCAAGGAACGCACCCGGCTCGGAGTCGGGATGGATGGAATCAGAAGGGCCCGAGTCGGGGGAGCCAGGCAGCGGCGAGCCGGCTGGGGGCATCAGCGAAGGGCTGGCGGCGGGCGCCGCATGGGCGGCCAGGAAGCCGGCAGCCGGCCGCGCCTGGATCAGAGCCGTCCGCAGGCTGTCGCGGACAAAGTCATGAATCAAGCTTTGCTGGCGGAAACGGACCTCGGTTTTGGCGGGATGCACGTTCACATCCACCTCTTCGGGCGGCATCTCAAGGAAGAGCAGCACAACCGGGAAGCTGGTGGGAGGAATCACGTTGCGATAAGCCTCAGTGATGGCGTGCATGAGCAGCCGGTCACGGATAAGACGTTTGTTCACAAAGATATAGATCGAGTTGCGATTGAGCTTTTGCAGCTCCGGCTTGGAGTAGAAGCCGCTGATTCGCAAGACGCCGGGATCGCGGGCTGGCTGGGCTGGTTGGTTCAGGTCACGTTTCCACGGGGGCGGCTCGGGCAGTCCGGCGTGCGCTAGAGGAGTCTCGGCGGCTACGGGCAGCAGTTGAGCCAGCGTGTCTTTGCCGAAGATCTGGTAGATTCGCTCCGCGGTCCGGGTCACGGGCGGCGCGGAGACGATGGTGTGCGTGGCGGAGATCAGCTCGAAGTGCTTCTCCGGATGGGCCAGGGCGTAGTGGGTAACAAGCGCCGTGACGTGCGAAAGTTCGGTACTCTCGGCGCGAAGAAATTTGCGCCTTGCCGGGGTATTGAAGAAGAGATCGGCGACGGCCAGCGTGGTTCCGCGAGGCAGAGCGGCGTCATCCACATGGAGAATCTTGCCGCCCGCGATCTCCAGCCGGGTGCCGGCGGGGTCGTCTCCGGTTGAGGTGCCAGTCGCGGTTTCAAGGGTCACGCGGGCAACGGAAGCAATGGAGGGCAGCGCCTCGCCTCGGAAGCCCAAAGTCGCAATCGAGAGCAGATCGTCGGCCGTCCTTAGCTTGGAGGTTGCGTGGCGCTCGAAGGCCAGCAAGGCATCGTCCCGGTTCATGCCGTAACCGTCGTCGCTTATGCGGATAAGGCGGCGGCCGCCGGCTTCGACCTCGACGCGGATTCGGTTTGCGCCGGCGTCCAGGGCATTCTCCAACAACTCCTTGACCACCGAGGCTGGCCGGTCCACTACCTCGCCGGCGGCGATCTGGTTGGCAACCTGGTCGGGAAGAATGCGGATGCGGCCCATAAGACCTAAGGGTAACGCAGCGAGACAGGGAATAGGGATTAGGGATTAGGGAAGAGGGAACAGACTTGGAGCGGCGCACTCAAACTTGCAGCGGCCGAACAGCATGCGGCACCCTTTAACCTGTCTCACGATCAATCCGATTCGATGGTGAAAATCTTCTGCCTATGCCGGAATTCGACCCTGTGCTGTTCGAAAAAGCCAGCCTGGCCAAGTAATCCGAAGCCAATCGGGTCCATGCCTTGAGTAAAGCCCACAAAGGCCGAGAACCTAATGCCGCTGCCGAGATCGATCGTGATTGTGTCGTAATAAGTTACGTTCGTCTGGCTACCGACTCCGCCAGTGATTGCTTTAGGCAAATTGAGAACATCCAATTCCAGCAGAAGGGCCAGGCTCAACGGGAACAAACAGGCATCTGCGCCGGAATCCGGGAGAACCATGCATCGAATCGATTGGCCGTTCGCAGCGGTGAGGGTCGCGAAGGTTAGCGGGCGAAACGCCGTCGTCCCTTGGGGATGCGCTTCGTTTGCCGGGAGAGAGATTGCAACGTAGGGGTAGGTGGCTTTTGCCATCTTCGCTTACAAGAACATCGCCGTGTTCCGGTCGGGAACGCGCACCATCAACGGAAGCTGCTCACCCTTTTCTTTAGCCTCGTTGAGAACCGCTCGAGCGTCCACTCCGAAGGCGATGGTCTTATGCTGCCGTTCAGAGATAGCAACCCAGGCGCCTGCGGGAATGTCCTTGAGCAGATCCGAAAGATCGGCAATTGTGGTAGCCATAACATCCGTCTTTTCTATGCGTACGGTGGCCCTAGATCCCCATCCCGAACTCGCTGGCGTGGCGCTCGCCGGCGTTCGCATAGAAGTCGTAGGGAGTGCGCTTCTTGAACTTGTGGCGGCTGCGCAGTTCGTAGCCGAGGTAGATGCTGAGGGCAGCCACTGCCATGCCGACCGAGAACCACCCGATCACGCGGATGGTGTTTGACTCTTTCGCGTCTTCGCCGGGCGTGAGGGTTTCGGGTTCAGTGGACATGGGGCAGCCTCCTACACGACCATGATACCGCAGTTTTGGCTTAATTGGCCGCAGAGGAGGCTCAGGCGGCCCGGGTTTTGTTTACTGCGTAGATTCAATTTGGGAGAGCCAGGCTGCTTTTGCCGGCTCGGGAAGAAAGCTGGCACGAATGGAGTTGGCCGCCAACTGGCGAAGTTCCTCGCGCGTAAAGCCCTGAACGGTATGGGCCAGCAAGTATTCGTTGGCCGCATCGGAGCCGAAGAAGGCCGGGTCGTCGGAGTTGAGCGTCACCATGAGGCCGGCGTCGAAATAGCGGCGCAACGGGTGCTCGGCAAACGAGGCGCATACCCCGGTGCGGACATTCGATGTCGGGTTCAACTCCAGGATGGTGCCTCGCGCCTTCAGCTCCTGGACGAGCGCCGGGTCCTGGATGGCGGAAAGTGCGTGGCCGATGCGTTCCGAGCCGATGGAGAGAGCCTCCCAAATGGCCTCGGGACCGGTGGTTTCGCCCGCGTGATTGGTGAGTCGAAGCCCGGCGCGGGCCGCTTCGTCGTAGAGGGCGCGAAAGGGCTCCGAACCGGCTCTGCGCTCGTCGCCGCCGAGGCCGATGCCAATAATCGATGGGTAGTACGACCGCAGTTCGGCGGCTTTGCGGAAGACCCGTTGCGCCTCCTCCACGGTAAAGTGCCGCACGGCGTCAAAGATCCAATAGAGCGAAAGGCCCAGTTCGCGTTCGGCTCGCTCGCGGGCTCGTTCCAACGCTGCAAAGATGGGTTCCAGCGCCCGCGGATCGAAGTTCCGCCACATATAAATCACGCCCACCGAGATGTAGACCTCGGCATGAACCACGCCCTGCTCGGCCAAGTGCTGCATCATGCGCCAGGCGACCAACTCATAGTCTTCAGGATCGATGAGGCGGCGGGTTACGGCCTTGAAGCCTTCGATGAAGCCGGTGAAGTCGTCGAAGGCGTAGTAAGACCGGGCCTCGGCCAGAGTCATGGGGTGGACATCGTGGCGGGAACTCAGCTCGACCAGCGTGGCGGGCAGAATGGTGCCTTCGAGATGCAGATGCAGCTCGGCCTTCGGAAGCCGGCGAATGAAGTCGGAGATAGACGACATGATTTGAGTGTAAGGGCAGCTGTGGGGGGATGTTGATATCAGGGATCGGAATCGAGATTCGGGAATGCGGGCGCGTGACGTCCGGCAGTTCACGATTTGATGATTTGACTTATTTAAGTCGCTTGGAACACAATGACGCATGGAGCAAACCGCCATACGCACATCGATCGACCTTCCGCGGGAGCTGCACCGCCGGCTGCACGAGGCGGCCGCGCGCAAGGGCTGCTCGGCGCGCAAGCTGATTCTGGCCGGCATCGAACAGGCCATCGGCGAACCGGAGTTGTCCCGTCCCGCACGGCGGCTCACCCTTGACGAGTCACTCGTTCCACCGGCTGGACGCCGCATTGATTTCACGAATGAAGAGCTCTATGACCTTATTGAGTTTCCCTGATGTGAACGTTTGGCTTGCCTTGGTTTCTCACGAGCACGTTCACAGCGCAAGCGCTCGCCGTTGGTGGAACTCATCGAGCGGCCAGATCGCATTCTGCCGCCTTTCGCAGCTCGGCTTGCTTCGCCTGCTTACCACAGCGGCGGTCATGAACGGCAAACCGCTTTCATTCGACGAGGCTTGGCGTGTCTACGACAGCCTGCTTGTGGACGAGCGCGTTGTCTTCTCACCGGAACATTCCCGGGCCGACAGGTTCTTTCGAACAAATACGACTGGCCCGGCGAGCGCCCCAAAGGTGTGGGCCGATGCCTGGCTGCTGGCCGTTGCAGAAGCGGCAGGCGGCGTGCTGGTTACATTCGACAAGGCGCTTGCGGCACGGGGAGCGCATTGCCTGCTGCCGAAGAGAGGCTGAGGAGGAGGTCTTCCATCTTGGACACTCTTTTAGTTGAGTGCCGAAGGGCGCTGGATGGATTGGGGTACGTGGTATCCCACATCTGCCGCAAAAAACGCGGCAGATATTGGGCCCCGCAACTCGGCCTTGGGCCGGCGGCGGAAGAAATCGGCGATGGCGGTGTCGTTGGCGCTCATGGTTCCCGAAGATACGGAGAATCAAAATGCTGGTCGATGAGTTGAATCTGTTGGGCGGCGCATACATCCGAGAAATCACGCGCGTTATATGTCAACAGACCGCCGATCTGGTTTGCCGGGTCTGCGAGAACCGCTCGAATGACTCTGTCTGCCAGACTCAGCGACCGTGGACCTTCCGCGTAAATCTCCAGGTAGTCTTGGAGCGCCTGGTCTCGATACGCCTCATCGTTCAATAGAATCAATTGGTCGTTGCGCTCAAGAATGTTCCAGTCAGTACTGAGTTGTTGCAAGGCCGACTTACGGCGTGCCTGTCGCGTGTTCAAAGACTCGTAGAGTATGGGCCATGGAGCCAAAAGCACATGACGAAGCGATTCGGGCGCAAAGACCGAATCGAACCGTGCAGCGGCATGCTCATGGTGTGAGTCCCTTGAATCATAAAGTGCGATCAGAAAACCGGCGTCCGCGCAAATCGTGGCCATCAGACTTCATCTACCACACTTGCGTTCCTCACCGCGAACCCCGTCCAGGGAGATGCCTTCCGGCTCCCGAGGATAAACCTTCCGCCGTCCTTCATTGATATGAGGTAAACGCGCGGCCTTAACCGAAGGCGCAGTACCTGCTTTATTTCGGCGGCGATCTCGTCGCGCGTACGAGTACTCGTGAACGTAGCCAAGCCAATGCCACACTCACTGGCGTCATTTGCGTCGAGCCACTCATACAATTCCCTGTGGTTAGCACCAAGTCCGAAATCGAACGAAACCCAATAACGAGAGCCTGTTCCCTTCCGATTGCCGTTTGTCTTCGATGTGGTCGCCATCTCAAGTTCCTTGCAATGAGTATATGCCTTCTTCCGTTTTCAAATCGATGGCTATTTCGTCTTGGCGAACTCCGACCGGTGGCGGCTGTAGAAGAAGTAAATGACCAGGCCGATGGCCAGCCAGGAGAAGAAACGGATCCATGTAATGACTTCAAGCCCCATCATGAGCACGATGCAAAAGACGATGCTCAAGATCGGAAAGACCGGACCCAGCGGAGTGCGGAAGCCGCGGTAACGGTTCGGGTCGCGATAGCGCAGGATGAGCACACCGATGGAGACCAGGACGAAGGCGAAGAGGGTACCGATGTTGGAGAGATTGGAGACGGTGCCGATATCGAGCAGACCGGCAGGGATGCCCACGACGAAGCCCGCAACCCAGGTGGCTACGGCGGGGGTGCGAAACTGTGCATGGATGCGGCAGAAGATGGCCGGCAGCAGGCCGTCGCGGGACATGGCGAACCAGACGCGCGCCTGGCCAAGCTGGAAGACCAGGATGGAAGAGACCATTCCGAGGATGGCGCCGATGAGGACAAAGAGCCGGACCCAGACCAGCATTCCGCCGCCGGGCAGCAGGGAGAGCCTCTTGAGCGCGTTGACCACCGGCGCCGCGTCGCCCATGACCGACTGCCAGGGCACAATGCCGCTGAGCACAATGGCCACCGCTCCGTAGAGCACGGTACAGGCCAGCAGCGTGGCCAGTATGCCGATGGGTAGATCGCGCTGCGGATTCTTGCACTCCTCGGCCGCGGTGGAGACCGAATCGAAGCCGATGTAGGTGAAGAAGATGATCGATCCGCCGGTGAGCACTCCAGTCCAGCCGTTGGGCATGAACGGATGCCAGTAGTGCGGCTTGATAAAGCTGGCGGCGGCAAAGACGAAGACCAGGATGGCGGCGATCTTGACCAGCACCATGATGTTGTTGGCGCGGGCCGACTCCTGGATGCCGCGGACCAGGACCACCGTCAGGATCATGACCACCAGGAAGGCGGGAATGTTGAAGCCGAAGTGCCAGCCGGACTGGTAGAGGTCGTTGCCCGCCAGATCCTGCAGGCCGGTGGGCAGATAGGCCGGGGAGATCCACATCAGCGGAGGGTGGAGGCCGAACCAGTCCAGCAGGTCGACGATATGGGCGGCGAAACCGACGCTGACACTCATGTTGCTGAAGGCATATTCGAGGATCAGATCCCAGCCGATGATCCAGGCCGTGAGTTCGCCCATCGTGGCATAGGTATAGGTATAGGCCGAGCCGGCGATGGGGATCATGGAGGCCAGTTCGGCGTAGCAAAGTCCGGTGAAGACACAGACGATTGCCACCAGCACCAATGAAAGCGCCAGCGCCGGTCCGGCCCCAGGCCGCCCCGCGAGGGCCGTATGGTGGATGAGGTAGTGCAGAAGTGGCGTATCCCGGATATTCGGCACATCGAACTTCTGGCCGGCCATGGCCGTGCCGATGACCGTGAAGATGCCCGAGCCGATGACGGCCCCGATGCCGAGCGCGGTAAGCGACCAGGGCCCAAGGGTCTTTTTCAGGGAGTGCTCGGGTTCTTCCGAGTCCCGGATCAGCTTATCGATCGACTTGCGAGCGAGCAGTTGGCTGGCCAGTGCACTTCTCCTCATCCCGAAGGTTGCGGGGCCCTGTCAGTTGCGGACGCTTCCCCGAAGCAATATGCCTGTGCCAAAGTCTAGCTGGTGAGGTTTTCCCGTGGGAACTCCCCAAGCAGTTGTTTGGGCCAGTTGAGGTTCGAATCCCGACCGGCCGGCCCCCTGAGTGCATGAAGGACTATGGCCAATCGGAGAATCGGAGGGAAGGAAGGCTGCGGTTCCAGACCGGACGGGCCTTGGCAGGCCGGACCGGAACCGTGTTCAGACCTGGGAACGGCGCTTACCTCTTGGACACTCCGCGGGCCAACTTTTTGAGCTTCTTCTTGTTTTCGCCGCGCGGTCCGGTCCGCTTCGCCTTGGGGGCGGCCTTTTTGCGGGCGATGCGCTTTACCTTCTTGCGTTCCAGCTTATCTTCAATCTTGGTGGTGTCGGCCACGTGTAACCTCTTTCGTTGCAATCTCTTCAGGGTTTCCCGTAAATCGGGCAGATGTGAGTTCTATGTTAACAGGGAATTCCATTGGGCGAAAGCGGCTTGCGCGCGCTTGCTTCGGGCCATCCCCCGCGTTCTAGAGCATTTTCACCTCAAGTGTTAACACGTCGGCTGTGCCCCATCCATTGTGCGTCCTTTGCACAATGGGTGGGCGGGCTATGATGTCCATCTCGACGGCAAAGAGCTAACCCGAATGCGCCCTAACTATCATTGCGGATCGGCATCCCAACTGTTTCCAGCGTACAATGAAGTTAGACCAAGATGTGACCAGCCTGCTCGGCTCCGGCCGTCCTACCGCTTCTGACGAGCTTCGCACCGCACGCAACATCACCTTGTTGACCGGAGTTCGTCATGCGTTCCGACAAAATACACCGCGCACTTGCGCAGGGAATGAACCGTTTTGAAGTCTGCCAGCTTGTCTCGAAGGGCGTAAAAGCCACCCACAAGACCGGCGGCCGCTTCGAGGATTCAATTAACGATGTGCTGCAATATTTAGGCACTCACGACACGCCCATGGAATCTCTTCACCCGGCGATCCCGCAAGTGAGCGTCAAGAGCCTCAAACCGGCTGCCTAGCCAATCGAAAGTCAGCAGTCAATCGTCAGTTGGAGTCCAGAACCCTGTCGGCCCGATGGCCGCCAAAAGCATGGATCGTTCTCGTCCCCGCAAGAACTCCGCCGCTGTGCAATGTGCCCCGCGGAATGAGATATTCCTCTCCGGCGTTCACTCGAATCCGCTCTCCATTGATGATCAAGGTGTAGCAGCCCTGCACGACGAGCATGTATTCGTCATAATCGTGGACATGGGCTGCCGATGCCGCAGTATCACGGCAGATCCAAAACGCCATCTGGCTCCCGTCTCCACCGTCGAAGACATATCCCTCGACACCGGGAGTCGCTTGATCGGTCCCCGCGATCCTGTTTGCCGGACGTTTCATGAAATCCGGGAAATCATTCATGGCTACAAAAATCCTTTCGCGTCCACCCAAACGCAAGAGGGGGACGGCAGCTTTGCCGTCCCCCTCTTTTGCTATTCCCGACAGGTTGCTCGAGATTAACTCTTAGACAACCTGAACGTTCTCAGCCTGCCAGCCCTTGGGGCCCTTGGTCACGTTGAACTGGACGCGTTGGCCTTCCTGAAGCGAACGGAAGCCGTTCGACTGAATGGCGGTGTGATGAACGAAGACGTCTTCGCCGTTTTCGCGGCTCAGAAATCCAAAACCCTTGGCGTCGTTAAACCACTTGACTGTTCCCTGTTCCATTGTGTGTTACTCCTTCGATACTGATTTACCGCGAACGCAATGTGGAAGTTTGCGAGTAGGCGGTAACCGGAACAGGCAAAAACTTCAGATCGAATTCTACGATTGGATAGAGTGTAGCACGGATTGGCAAGCGCGGCGCCGGTTATTGTTGCTCATTCGAAGAGTGTGGCTCAGATTTACCGTTCTGGGCCAGCCTTTCACCCACCGCGCCAAGCGCTCAATGACTTTGAAAAGGGCTGCGCAGGCGTATTCAGAAAAGGCTCTTGAGAGGCGGCCGATCCTTCCTGTCCAACACAGGATGACTGACAACGTGTGCAATTCTGACCCCTCCGCGCATCTGCCGGTTGCTTAAAATTCAGCGGTGAGGAGCCCTATTATAGAAATCGAAACACTTGCACGCCGCTTCGGCGCGCGCTTGTATCCTCAACTGGGAGTGTAAAGCCTATTCCGAAACGGTTGCTTATGCCCCGGCAAATATCATGAGACGTGAGAAGACTCAGAACAAGTGACGTAGATGGCGGTGAAATAGAGGGATGACGACACCTGATCCGAATCACGCGGTGGAGAAACCTGCCGCAGACACGAACCGCGGCGCCGCTGGCCCCGTAGAGCCCCTGCCGCCCGCCGATGCATCTCCCCTTCCTGTAAAAGCAAAGGATCATAACATCCGCGTTTCCCCCGCTGTTCTGGATGCGGCGGGAAAGGAAGGCGATGCACTGCTTGCGTCCCTGCGCACGACTCCCGATGGCCTGACTCAAGCCGAGGCCGAACAGCGAGCGCGCACGTCGGGTCCGAATGAGGTTGCGCAAGAACGCAAGCGCGGCTGGCTTCTCCGCCTCTTGATCATCCTCCGCAACCCGCTGGTGATTCTGCTGACAGCACTGTCAACCATCTCCTATGTCACCGGCGATGCGCGCGCGGGAACCGTGATGGCATGCATGGTTGTGCTCAGCGTTGCGCTGCGATTCGTGCAGGAGGCCCGTGCGGACGCGGCGGCGGCAAAGCTCAAAGCCATGATCCACGTGACTGCCACAGTGATTCGGGATGGCAAGGCGAGTGAGATTCCGCTGCGCGACCTGGTCCCTGGAGATGTCATCAAGCTGTCGGCAGGCGACATGATTCCGGGCGATGTGCGGGTTATCTCGGCGAAAGATTTATTCGTGAGCCAGGGCACGCTCACCGGCGAGTCGTTTCCTATTGAGAAGTTCCACGATGCCGAGCCTGCGGCTTCACAGTCGCCGACGGAGCTCAAGAATACATGCTTCATGGGTACCAGCGTGCAAAGCGGCACAGCCACCGCGGTCGTGGTGGTGACGGGGGCCCGCACCTATCTTGGCAGCATGGCCGGCTCCATCACGGCGGAGCCGCCGCCGACCAGTTTCGACCGGGGCCTCAGCCGCTTCACATGGCTCATGATTCAGCTCATGGCGGTCATGGTGCCTCTGGTCTTCTTCATCAACGGGTTCACCAAGCACGATTGGAAGAGCGCGTTCTTCTTCGCGATGGCGGTTGCCGTGGGCCTGACGCCGGAGATGCTGCCCATGATCGTCTCCGTATGCCTGGCAAAGGGCGCGATCGCCATGAGCCGCAAGAAGGTGATCGTCAAACGGCTCAACGCCATCCAGAACTTTGGCGGAATGGACGTGCTATGCACCGATAAGACCGGGACACTGACGGAAGATCGCGTCGTCCTGCAGCGGCACTGCAACGTTGCGGGGCGGGAAACCGAAGACGTGCTGCTGGACGGCTACCTTATCAGCTACTTTCAAACCGGCCTCAAAAACCTGCTGGACACAGCGATTCTGAATAGCTCGGACTTTCATCAGAAACCCCTGGTTGAGAAGTACAAAAAGCTGGACGAGATCCCCTTCGACTTCACGCGGCGCATGATGTCGGTGCTGGTTGAGAATCCTGAAGGCCAGGCAATCCTTCTGACCAAAGGCGCGCCGGAAGAGGTCTTCCATCAATGCTCTCAATTCGAACTGGACGGCAAGTTGTCCCCGATGGACCCTGGCCTGATGAAAGGGTTGAAGGACGAGTATGCGAGCCTGAGCGCCGACGGTTTCCGCGTGCTGGCGGTGGCAACCAAGGAACTCAAGGGAAAGCAGGCCTGCTCAAAAGAAGATGAACTCGATCTTGTGCTGCGAGGGTATGTCGCCTTTCTCGACCCTCCAAAACCCACCGCCGCGACCGCAATCGAAGCACTCAACAAGCATGGTGTGGGAGTGAAGATTCTCACCGGCGACAACGATCTGATCAGCCGCAAGGTATGCAAGGACGTGGGCCTGTTGCCCGATCCAATGCTGCTGGGCGATGACGTGGAGAAAATGACCGACCCGGAGCTGGCCGATGCGGCGGAAAAGACGACGCTTTTCGCCCGCCTCTCTCCCGCGCACAAGCAGCGCATCGTGCGTATGCTGCGGGCCAAGGGACACGTGGTCGGATTCATGGGAGACGGAATCAACGACGCTCCCGCATTGCGTGCCGCGGACATCGGCATCTCTGTGGACACGGGCGCGGACATCGCCAAGGAATCGGCGGATCTGATCCTGCTGGAGAAGGACCTCATGGTTCTGCAAGGCGGCGTGATCGAAGGGCGAAAGGTCTTCGCCAACATCATCAAGTACATCCGGATGGGAGCTAGCTCTAACTTCGGAAACATGTTCAGCGTGCTGGGAGCCAGCGCTTTTCTCCCGTTCATCCCCATGGCTCCGATTCAAATCCTCAGCAACAACATGCTCTACGACTTCTCTCAAGTACCCATCCCTACCGACTTGGTGGACGAAGAGCAGGTTGCGCGTCCGCGCCCGTGGAATATCGCAGAGATCAGGCGATTCATTCTTTGGATCGGCCCCATCAGTTCGATCTTCGACTATACGACCTTCTTTGTGATGCTTTATCTCTTCAAGTGCTGGGCCCCAGCCCGCGCTCCACTCTTCCAGACGGGCTGGTTCGTTGAGTCCTTGATGACGCAGACACTCATCATCCACATCATTCGCACCAACAAAATCCCCTTCTTTCAGAGCCGCGCGAGTTGGCCGCTTATGCTCACGACTCTGGCCATCATGGCCTTCGGAGCGTGGCTGCCGTACTCCCCACTCGCCTCTTCGCTGGGCCTTGTACACCTGCCGCGCCTGTACTGGCCGATCCTGTTGGCCACCCTTTTTGCCTATGCGGGCCTTACGCAATCCGTCAAGGTCTGGCTGCTGCGGATGAAATGGATCTAGGGAACCTCTGAATAAGTCGACGATTTGAAAGGGCACGACTTTAGTCGTGCCGCAAATGCAACGAAAAGAATGCAGGCTTTAGCCCCCGAGGGAACGAACGGCTAGAAATGGGACTTAATCAGAGCTTCCCTAGACAGGCGTCCGTTGTTTTGTTTGTTCTAACCGGATGGTTGGGATTCGAGGGCCAGAGCTGGAACAAGATGGTGCTTCCTGGTTCCCAGCGCTTCCTCGGTCGGAAAGGAGTCAAAAATGCCTGTAGGCAATAAGGAACAACATCATACCGATCGCATTGGCTGGCTGCGCGCCGCGGTTCTGGGCGCGAACGACGGCATCCTGTCAACTTCAAGTCTCGTGCTTGGTGTTGCAGCCGCGCATGCGACACACCGTAATCTGTTGGTTGCAGGAATGGCCGGCCTGGTGGCTGGGGCTATGTCGATGGCCGCCGGTGAGTATGTATCTGTCCATTCGCAGGAAGACACCGAAAATGCTGACCTGGATATTGAGCGCGCGGAGCTGAAAACAGACAATAAAGGCGAACACAAGGAATTGACGGCAATTTACGTGGCTCGCGGACTCGACCCTACTTTGGCAAAACAGGTTGCCCAGCAATTGATGGCGCACGACGCATTGGGCGCACATGCCAGCGATGAACTGGGCATCTCGAAGAAGCTCCGTCCGCGCCCTGTTCAGGCTGCGTTGTCATCGGCCGGAAGCTTCGCACTCGGCGCATTGATGCCGCTCTTGGTTACGGCCATAGCACCGGCAGAGGGATTGATCGCCCTTGTAGCTGTATCTTCACTGGCGTTGCTCGCACTGCTGGGCGGACTGGCTGCACGCGCAGGTGGAGCGGGAGTGATGGTTGGCGCAATGCGCGTAACGTTCTGGGGTGGATTGGCCATGGCAATGACCGCTGGCATTGGATGGCTATTTGGAGCAGTTGTGTAAGCCGTGCGAATCGGAAGCCGCCAACCGGGAATGGGAGAGCATGGATGCCGGACTGGAGATGGGCAACTCCGGCTCTCACTTCTCATGGGCCTCAGTTGAAAAGATCTGGGCAGGCGCCGGTTGGAGTGAGTTCTTCGATTTGCTGAATGGGGATTTGCAGTGAGCTGCTCGTGTAGTTCGCCCTTGACATCCTATCGGGCAGTGGCGTCAAAATGTTCTGGAATAGCATCCAAAGGAGACCGAAATCATGAAACTTCGCAGCGCACTGGTTCTCACGATCCTGGCGGCGGGCATGGCGTTGTCCGCATTTGCTTCGGACATCAACGGACAATGGACGGCAACCTTCGACACGCAGATTGGCGAGCAGCATTACACCTACACATTGAAAGCCGATGGCGAGAAGCTTACAGGAACCGCCAAGAACGACCGCGGATCGACCGAGATCACACAGGGGACGATCAAGGGCGACGATGTTTCATTTGTCGAAAACCTTGACTTCAACGGCAATCAGCTCGTGATTACCTACACCGGCAAGATCTCCGGCGACGAGCTCAAGCTGACTCGCAAGGTGGGAGACTTCGCGACAGAGGAACTGGTCGCAAAACGGGTGAAGTAAGAATCGCGGACGGTTCGGAGATCGGTGCTCCATCGCGAGAGCTGGTACGGGTTCCAGGCCTGAAAACTGAGGCCTGAGGCATTCAAGCTGCCCCCACCGGCCCCCTGTAAAATGAAGCCATGAGCCACGAAGGCATTCGCATTGTCGACAAGGATCGTGCCGTGCGCGAGACCGAAGCTGACCGTCCGCTTCCCCGCATCGCCGTCACCCCGGAAAAGGTCCGCGTGCTGCTCTCGGAGGGCAAGGGCCTTGAAATCGACTGGGCCGACGGCCATCGCAGCGCCTGGAGCTTTGCCTGGCTGCGCGAAGCCTGCCCCTGCGCCACCTGCATCGACGAGCGCACTCAGCAAGGCCGAAAGCCCGGCCAGCCCAAAGCCCGGCCGGCCTCCGTTCTGCCCATGTACACCCCGCCGCCCAAGCCCGCCAGCGCCCATGCGGTCGGACGCTACGCCCTCCAGTTCAACTGGCAAGACGGCCACACCGCCGGCATCTACTCGTGGGAGTATCTGCGCCGTGTCTGCCAGTGCAGGGAATGCACCTTTGCCGCGGAAGAGACCACGGGCACACCGAATTGATCAGGACGACATAGAGAATTGCGCTTAGCAACAGGGCGTTGAGCACTTGACGCGCGAGGCGCTACGCGCTACAGTGTGAACATGATTCAGTCGTTTCGGCACGCGGGGCTGGAGAAGTTTTACCTGACTGGCAGCAAGGCGGGCATCCAGCCTGCCCATGAAACCAAGCTGCGCAGGCAGCTCACGCTGCTGAATACGGCCAAGAGCGCGAATCGCATGAACGTCCCCGGCTGGGATTTGCATCCGCTTAAGGGCAAGCTCGCGGACCATTGGTCGATTAAGGTCAATGGGAACTGGCGCATGACATTTGCGTTTGAAGGTGAGAATGCGATCCTGGTCGATTATCAGGATTACCACTGACCGGTGAGGAGAATGAGTATGGCGATGACGATGTACAACCCCGCTCATCCGGGCGAGATTCTCCGGGAATATCTCGGCGATATGCAGGTTGCTTTGGCGGCAAAGAAGCTGCGCGTGGCGCGGTCAACGCTTTCGCGTCTGCTGAACGGACGGGCATCGTTCACGGCGGCGATGGCGCTCCGGCTGGCCGATGCATTCGGCACTGAGCCCGGCGTGTGGCTCGACTTGCAGCAGCAGTACGATTTGTGGCACGCGGCCAAGCGCAAGCGGCCCAAGGTGGAGAAGTTCATCCGTGCGGCATAGCGTTCCCGGGCCTCAAAATCGAGATATCGGGCACCCGGCACACTTCCGAGCGGTCGGTAACTTCAGTTTGTGCGTCGAGCGCGGGACATGCGGGGTCGTAACTGGTATAGAATTCCAGCCATAATTAATCCTCAGCGGCTTGCCGCGAGTTGACTTTGCGCGGCAAGATGGTGACTGTCAATGAATCTTGCGGAAAGTTACACACTTAAGCCGAGCGCGATTCCAGCTTATTTTGACGCGATGCTAGACGCGAAACCACCAGAGCGATTCTCGGTCAAGTTCCTAGAGAACCTCGGGTTCACATCCACCAATGATCGACTGTTCATTGGAATCCTCAAAGATTTGGGGTTCCTGAACCGCGACGGCGCACCTCAACCGAGGTATTTCGAGTTCCTCGACCGCTCAATAAGCAAGCAGACCGTGGCGGCAGGAATAAGGGATTCTTTCGCGGAGTTGTTTACGATAAACACGCGGGCAAATGAGCTGGGCGTTGAGGAAGTCAAGAACAAACTCCGAACACTTTTTGCGGGGAAGAAGACCCCTCTGGTAATCGGTAACATTGCAAAGACATTCAAGGCTCTCTGCGATTATGCGGATTTTTCCGTTTCGGCCCCCTCAAATGCAGCGCCCCAGGCCCGCAACGATGCAGGGTCACCAGAAGCTGAAGTGCCCGCGCCAGAGGCGCCTACTGCGGTCGTCACGAAGCCAAATCCGCCTTCTGGAAAAATAATGGTGTCGGGTCTGCAATACCACATCAACATCGTCCTCCCTGACACGCGTGATCAAGCCGTCTACGATGCGATATTCCGAAGCTTGCGGGAGCACTTAGGATGAGGGAGCTCGACCTTTACTCTTTTGTTTATCGCGGCGTTCTCTCCGAGGAGGCCCTGGATCGAACAGGTCGTCGTCGTAAGAGCCATTTTGGAGCGGAACACGCACGTGAACTTCAGAAATCCCTTTCGTTCGATGTCCTCGACCCTCAACTCCTTGCGGAGGGACAGCGGATGTCCGTCGTTTATGCGGCCATTCATGCATTCGAAAACGCCGTTAGGGCGATGGTGGTCAAGGCGATGACGGAAAAGCACGGCGCCACTTGGTGGGACAAGGTGCCGGAGCGAATTAGAAAGACGTCGAAGACGAGGATGGAGGAGGATACCAAGTACAGATGGCATGGCGCACGCGGAGCAAGCGAAATTAACTACTGTGATTTCGGCGATCTATCCTCAATAATCGTGACGAACTGGGCGGTCTTTGAAGACCTTCTCGGCAACATGGAGTGGGCGAAGGCCGAACTGATCTCTCTCGAAAAATCAAGGAACATCGTGATGCATGGGGGCAGCGTTGCGAAAGAGGACGTCGAACGGATCGGAATGAATATCCGAGACTGGATTCGCCAAGCCGGGTAGGCGGCGAGACTACGAGAGGGACTCCACCAAGTCTCGATTCTGAGGTGTGGGATTCAAATTCAACCGCCAACGACCATCTCCACCGCCTCTTTCGCACTTCCGGCCACCAGCATCAACGCCCGGTTCTTCGCCTTCAGGAAACCAGCTTCGACCGCCTTATCCAGCAGTGCCAGCAGCCCATCCCAATATCCAGCCGTATTGATCAGGATGCATGGCTTGGTATGCAGCCGCAACTGCGCCCAGGTCACCGTCTCCAGCAGCTCCTCCAGCGTCCCGTAGCCGCCCGGCAAAATGAGAAAGGCGTCGGCCAGTTCCATCATCCGCGCCTTGCGCTGGTGCATGGTTTGGA